>ENA-UOOM01000024-UOOM01000024.1-fermentation-metagenome-genome-assembly--contig:-NODE-24-length-226388-cov-22.673490_pt1 | contig 226388 bp, 181 predicted proteins | sample MGYA00245781_ERZ724031 | MGnify/ENA primary metagenome ERZ724031 (study PRJEB28704, sample SAMN03018317) | fermentation metagenome | biome: anthropogenic terrestrial biome; feature: soil...
CTTTATAATGTCCCGGTTGGATCAATGTCCAATCGGGATTTTTTGTATGATGAAAAGTGATAGCAGAAAATCACTTAAGTTAGGTGGTATAGAATCTAATGTCAAAATAGTAGCTAATACAGCTGAAGAATTAATATTTTTACAGAATATAATGGATGAAACCGTTCGAAAAGGATCATCAGCAATTGTATTGAAATATATTCCAACAACTAATATGACTAGTGAAAACGTCCAACTATCTATAAACTTTAATACACAGTTTATTTTTAAATAGTTTGAATATTACTGATTGTTGATTTAATTAATAAGAAAAGGTTGCTATATGGCAGCCTTTTTTTATATAATATTAAAAAGAAAATTCTTGCAATTATTTCAGAACTATAATTTTCTCTTCACACTGAGTAATATTCTCTAATTCTTCATCGTGTACTATATAAGTGTTTTCTATACCGACAGCACCTATGCCGGGAAGCACGAATTTCGGTTCAAGTGCAATGGTCATTCCGGACAGTAGGGTGTCTTTTGATCTTGGAGTGATAACGGGAGGTTCGTTTATTTCAAGTCCTACACCGTGACCGATAAATTTGGCCTGTTGTACGGTGCCCATGAAATAGGGTTGCAGTTCGTTTGAGATAACTATCTCCTCTGCCAAAGAATAGATATCGGAACAGAGTGTGCCTGCTTTCGCTTGTTTTTTTACGGCGTTATGAATCTCAATTGATACTTCATGTGCTTTATAAGCAATGTCGGGTGCATGTTCTATGGCAAAAGTTCTGGTCATATCATCCATATAGGGTCTGTAGTTACCGGCCATGTCCACCATAACTGTCGTACCGGGCTTCAGAGGGGTGCCGTTTGCACCTAAGGGCAGCAATGGGGTTATACCTTCACCGCCTAAGGCATAATCGTAAGGTGAGGCTGCCTGTGCATTGTCGCCGGCCAAAATGCTTCCCATAAATATATCCATATTTTCTCCAAAGGAACGGAAGATACCAACTGATCCGCGGAGTCGCATCTCTCTTTCTATCTCAATCTGCAGTTGCAAATCGCTCATCCCTTTTCGGTAAAGAGCAGGAATCAGCTGATATACCTCACTGTGGATTTTTGCACATTCGCGCATCTGATTAAGTTCGTATTCAGACTTAACAGATCTGATTTTACGGATTTTATCTGATATATTTAACAGCTCAGGCATATTCAACGCTGCCTGCAGACGGTTTGCTGCATTTAAAGTAAGCTGGTCTGCTTCAATCAGGATCCTTTTTGGCAGAGGTAGTCCGGCCTCCTGTAGCAGTCCAGGAATTTGTTCAGGCTTACGAATATAAATTATTCTTTCATCATCAAGGTCTGAGGGACGCTTTACGAATAATATCGGGTCTCTGTCCGCAGTGATATAGAGATATCCGTCAAAAATAAATCCGCAGAGCCAGTATTGATTTACTGATGATGTTATTATACATGCATCAGAATCTTTTTTTCTTAATATGTTTTGAATTTTCTCAAACTTCAGGTTTGATTCTTCTTTGGTGAGTTCGTTCATATTTTATGTTGACTTTTTATTCAAATATACTACATTATATGATATTTGTATTCACCGGACCAGTTTTATGAACTTCGATTTTGTCTAAAAAATCTTAATCATATATTACATAGTGTCCGTTAATAATAAATTGCTCTATCTTTACAAAAAGATAATTGAGGTGTAGGATTGCAACAAAAGGATTATATTAACATCAGGTGAATGGAAAGATATTAATTGTAGAAGATGATCGCTCTTTCGGGACCATGTTATTGAAATGGTTCGAAAGGAATGGCATTTCGGCAACGTTGTGCAACGGTATGTTGTCTGCGCAGGAGAAACTGTCGGAGCCGGAGCTGTTTGATGTTGTATTGTCGGATCTCCGGCTGCCGGATGGTGACGGGATTATGTTGTTGTCCTGGCTAAAGGAAGAGAACAAATCGATTCCGGTTATTATCATGACCGGATACGGAGAAATTCAAACTGCAGTATCTGCCATTAAAATGGGTGCATTTGATTTTTTAGAAAAACCGATTAATCCATCTGTGTTAACACAGAAAATAAAATCAGCATTGGAATCAGTCAACACTAAAAAAATCAGTGATCTAAAAAAAACAGAGAGTTCAAAGTCAGATGCATCACCACTAAAAATGAAACCTAATGCTTCGGGTGTGAAGATTGTCGTGGGGAAAAGCGCCTTATCAAAGCAGATGTACTCCTATATTGATCTGGTTGCACCTACACAGATGTCGGTTATGATTGTAGGCGAAAGTGGTACAGGCAAAGAGCATGTTGCCAGAATGATACACGAAAGAAGCACTAGAGCCAAAGGTCCTTTTATTGCAGTCGATTGCGGCAGTCTCTCAACAGAGCTGGCCCCCAGTGAATTATTCGGTCACAAAAAAGGATCGTTTACATCTGCAATTGAGGATAAAACAGGTTTTTTCAGGGATGCAAATGGCGGCACTCTTTTCCTTGACGAAGTGGGCAATTTGCCTTATGGTGTGCAGATGCAGATGTTAAGGTCGCTTCAGGAGAAAAAGATCCGTTCTATCGGAACGTCAAACGATATTGAAGTTGATGTGAGGATACTTACCGCTACAAACGAGAACCTAGAGCTGGCCATTTCTGAAGGTAAATTCAGAGAAGATCTGTATCACCGTCTCAATGAATTTATGATACTTGTTCCATCATTACGCGAATGCATAGAGGACATTAAGCAGTATGCTGATCATTTCAGAGAAGAGGCTAATACAGAGCTTGATAAAAGTGTTAAATATATTACACAAGAAGCAATGGAAAGGCTTGAACAGTACAGCTGGCCAGGCAACCTCAGAGAGCTTCGTAATGTAATAAGGCGCTCGGTTCTATTTAGTTTGAGTGATGAGATAACCGTTGAAAACCTTCCTGTTCTCAAAGAATTAATAGAGGAGATTAGTAATAATGATGCTGATATTGCACTTTTTTATAAACCGGAGAATGAGAAGGAGAAAATAATTACCGCACTTAAAAAGACTAATGGTAATAAATCCAAAGCTGCAATTTTGCTGAATATTGACAGAAAAACTTTATATAATAAAATTCACCTTTATAATATCAAATTATAAATAGTCTCTTCTGAGATTTTCTGTAAACTCTTTAATCATCTCTACACTATCAGACAATTCATCCTTCCAGTTGGGGTAGGATGTTTCATCGTGACCCCTGAGACTATCCATTTTCCGAAGATTAACAGATAGATAATCAGCGTCAAGCTGACTTAAGAATGGATGAATCTTGTGGCAAATTTTCTGAGCTTCAAAAAAATCTCCTTTTTCTATATGTTTTTCCAGGTACTCAATTTCTTTTGATGACGTTTTAACAAACACTGTCAATAGTTCTTTTATATAATTAGTGTCATTGCCAAACATAGACATAAGCCCGGGAAACATATCTTCTAATGATTTACCGTTATTATTTTCAGAAGTATTCAATCTATCAACTCTGTTTTTTTTCAGCTCCTCATTATATGATTCATCTGACAATATCTTTAAAAGCAGGCTCATTTGAATAGGCTTTTTCACCAATCCATTAAAACCTTTCGACACGATATATTCTTTTGAATATTCATCGTTTGCAGTCATCAACCAAACCGGAATATCTGTATCACGTTTTCTTATTTCTTCTAATATTTTTGTCCCTGTGATATTAACCATCTGCATGTCTGTAAACACAATGTCAAACGTAGATACAATTCTTATAAATCCGATTATATCACGCGTGTTGCTACACAGTTTTACTTTAAACCCTTTCTGGTTAAGAAACTCTTTAATCATATTTCCTAACGTAATATCATCTTCAAATATTAAAACTTTGCTATAAATATTCTTATTGACATAAGTGTTTATTTCACTGTCTGATTCTTCGGGAATGATATCAGTAACATGTTTTAATGGTAGTTTTACGGTAACGATTGTTCCAGCACCCTTTTCAGATGAAATATTTATATCTCCCTGAAGTGATTCGGTCAGTCCTTTAGTGACGTAAAGGCCAAAACCACTGCCCTCTGTTTTTAAGGGATTATTTATCCTTGAAAAAGGTCTGAATATCTTATCAATATCCTCCTTGTCGATTCCCACACCTGTGTCTGAGATTGTAAATTGTACTCTTTTCTTAAGTAGTTTTAGATCAACATTTACACTTCCCTTCATAGTATATTTAACAGAGTTGGAAATTACATTTACCAATATCTGTTTAAGTAGAGTATAATCAGAGTAAATATAATATGGAGAAGTTAAGTTGTTATTGAAATTTAGTTGAATATCTTTATCATCAGTAAAAGGTCGGAACATATTTAATATATCTTCGATAAGCTCTATTAAATTAAATGTACTTTCTTGTATGGATGCACTCTTTTGTTCCAGGCGAGAAAATTCCAGTAAATTAGTTAGCATGCTTAGAATGTGTCTGCCGGAGTTTTGAGCAGATTTTATTTGTTTTTTTCTTACTTCCTGTTTTTCTTCCGAACCCCAAATCTCCATATATCCCAAAATAGAGCTGAGTGGGGTTTTTATATCATGAGAGACAGATAAAAGTAGTTTATGTCGACTCTCAATAAGCTCTTCTGTAAGTTTTTTTTCTTTAAAAAGTTCAACCCTTGCTCTTTTACCCTTATTTAAATCGTCAGTAATAAAGAATATAATGATAATAATTAAAACGATTGAAATTGCACCAACTGTAATTGCAAAAGTAAAGATTCTTTGAGTCAGCTTTTCACTGTTTTCTGTTCCCCTTTGCGATGTATGAATAGCCTCATTATAAAACTGAGTTATTAGCTTGGATATATTCAGAGAAATATTTTGTTCTGCCAGAACTAATTCACGAACCTGTCTTTCAATTCGCTCTATTTGAGAAGAATACGTTCTGGAAGCCTCCTCAGTTACTCCTTTTAGATCAGCATACATAAGTGTGTCAACTCTGGATTCGGATCTGGCTTCTTTCTCCGTGTGTGTTATACTAATTGTTGTGTCAGATTGGAATTTAGGAGCAAAAAGATGCGAAAGGCGACTCCAGAAATCTCTTTTTTCACGCTGAACAATTATTGTATCACTATAAGTTGTGACCTCAATGCTATCCTTTATTACAGGCTCGAAAGTCTCTATTTTCCTGTCTAGCTCCATAAGTGGACTTTGAGACCTGAACTGTTCTAACAACCTGTTCACTATTAAATGTTTCTCATTCAGTAGAGAGTCAATTTCTTCAAGTAACGCACTTTGACCATTCTCTGGAGAACTGCTTTTTATGGTTTCGATCTGTTCTGAAATATCCTGAGATATTGAATCATATTGTTGTTGGTAAACTCTTCGAGGAGAAACCAGGTATCTGTTGAGCGCATCTTGTGCATTTTGAATAGAAGTAATCAGTTGATTACTGTAAAGTAGTACCCTGTATGAATTGTCCATTTCCTCCTTTTGAGCATCGATATTCTTTTTTAGAATTGTAGAATAAACGAATAATCCGCTAAAAAAAAGAAGAACTACAAGGAGAATTAATCCAATCTTTATTGTAATCCTTTGTTCAGGTGATTTTTTTGATCCCATGCACTTCTATATTTCATGCCTCAATTAATTCTCAAATATACATGATATATTTTAATTGACATAACAACTCCTATTATCAATAAAGTGTGGATTTACACATATAAAGTGTGGACTGATTCCACACATTCCACATTTTTTCCACAAATAAGTGTTATACTAGGTAAATGTTTTCATAACACCTAATGGTCACACAATGAGGTGGATATATCGATTTGGAGAGATAGGGAATTAATTTAGCACGAAAATTGATAGTAATATAGCAGATGAAGCGTCACATTAAAAAATATAATTTATTTAGGAATCACTAATACCTTTACTGTGATGAAAAAGGTAATTATATTAGATGACTAAGAAAAAGCTACAGACAAGTAACATGAGCATAGTAGCGAAATAGAATAAGAAACAAACTACACTATCGCACCTCTTTATTTTTACCTGGTCAATTTATTCTACTTTTGATGGCCAAGGAAAAACAGTTGCCCTCTTAAATGTGATATTTAGGAGGGCAATTTCTTTTTGTGTTACTTTCTTAATTATGAATTCCAAATCTCCCATGCAGCCAATGCTTGTAACTTAAGCATTTCCAGTCCGTTTTTTGTTGCTGCACCCATCTCTTTTCCTTTTCTCATAAAAAGTGTCTCCTCAGGGTTATAAACCAGATCATAAAGAATATGATCCTTTGTTAGATTATTATAGGGGATGTCAGGACAAGAGTCGACCTCCGGAAAGGTTCCTACAGGTGTTGCATTGATAATAAGTTTATGAGTAACCATTATATCAGTAGAGAGCTCGTTGTAGCTAATTGCTTTGCTTTTGTCTTTTTTACTTGAATTGCGAGAAACCGTACACCATTCAATCCCTATATCAGTAAGTACTTGCGAAACAGCTTTTGATGCACCACCTGTTCCCAGGATTAATGCTTTGTAATCAACTTCTTGTTTCAACAAAGGAGTGAGTGAGTTTTTAAAGCCTATATAGTCTGTGTTATAACCTGTGAGCTCGTAAAAATACATATCACCCGGTTTACGTAATACATTAATCACATTGACTGCACCAATTTTTTCAGCTTCAGGGGATATATTATTCAGAAAAGGTAGTACTGATTCTTTGTATGGGATCGTTACGTTTAATCCTTTCAGGTGTTGGTTAAAGAGAATTATTCGGCGAATATCCAGTATGTCTTCAATCTCAAAATTCAAATACTCAGCATCGATATTTTCTTTTCTGAATTTATCCGTAAAAAATCTAGAAGAAAAAGAGTGTTTAAGCGGAAATCCAATCAATCCGTAAGTATCCATCAGTTTCTATTTTTCTGCAATATAAATTGTTGTAATTTCTTGTGTAAGTCTTCTTAACCGAATATTCCTGAAGCCGTTTTTTTTCAGGATCAGCATCATTTTTCTTCCCTGAGGGAAAGCTCCAATTGAATTTGGAAGATACTCATAAGCTCTTTGCTCAGTGGCGAATATCCCTGAAAGTAAAGGCATAATTTTTTTAGTATAAAACTGATACAACTCTTTCATAGGAGGCTTTTCAGGTGTAGTAAGTTCAATAAACATAAATACCCCTCCCGGCTTTAATACTCGCAGCACTTCACTGAAACTTTTGTCAATATCCTCAAAGTTGCGTACTCCAAATGCTGAAATAGCAGCATCAAAATTATTGTCGGGAAAGGTCATATTTGCACAATCCAGATTCTCAAATGAGATTATATTTTCAAATCCTTTGGTTTTAACTTTTTCCTTACCAACAGCCATCATACCATCAGAAATATCAACTGCAGTTATCTTATCAGGTTGTAGTATTTTATTTGCGAGAATAGCAAAATCACCGGTACCTGTGGCGATATCCAGGATATGAGAATGAGGATATTTCTTTAAAACACTAAGCGCTTCACGTCGCCAATACTCGTCAATGCCTAATGAAAGGATTCCGTTGAGTTTATCATAAGTAGGTGCAAGTAAGTCAAACATCTGTGTCACTTGTTCCTTCTTCGGGCGCTCAGAGTCGTAAGGGTTAACTGACTCTACCTTATAATTCATTTGTTAAAAATTTTGTAATGTTATTTTCGATGCGTGTTTCCAGATCAGTGGCTTTTGCTTTAATAAATTTCTCACCTACAATTTTTTCGTATAATTCGATATATCGCTCTGAAACACTTAAGCAGTATTCATCAGTCATTTCAGGCACCTGTTGACCTTCAAGTCCTTGAAATCCATTCTCAATAAGCCATTTGCGAACAAACTCCTTAGAGAGCTGTTTTTGATCTTCACCTTTTTGGAAACGTTCTTCATATCCTTCACTGTAAAAATAACGAGAGGAGTCGGGAGTATGGATCTCATCAATAAGATAAATTTTACCATCTTTCTTACCGAACTCATATTTTGTATCCACAAGGATTAGCCCTTTTTCTGCGGCCATTTCAGTTCCTCGTTTGAATAACGCATAAGTGTATTTTTCAAGTTGTTCATACTCGTCCTTGCTGACCAATCCTTGTGCGATTATCTCCTCTTTTGAAATATTTTCATCATGTCCCTCATCAGCCTTTGTAGTAGGAGTGATAATTGGCGTCTCGAATTTCTGATTTTCACGCAGGTCTTCAGGTAATGTTAATCCACAGATTGAACGGGCACCTTTTTTGTAATCACGCCAGGCACTGCCTGTTATGTAGCCGCGTATGACCATTTCCACCTTATACGGTTCACAACGTGTGCCAACTGTTACCATAGGGTCGGGGGTAGCTATCTTCCAGTTAGGAACTATATCAGAGGTAGCATCAAGAAACTTTGATGCAATCTGGTTGAGTACTTGTCCTTTGAATGGAATTCCTTTTGGTAATACAACATCAAAGGCAGAAATGCGATCAGTTGCTATCATTACCAAAATATCATCCCCTATACTATAAACATCGCGTACTTTTCCATGATACAGATTGGACTGTTTCGGAAAATTATAATTTGTGTTTGTAAGACTGTTCATGTTGTTTTGTTATTAATGAATTTCTTATTTCTGTATATTTTCAACTGGATCTGATGATTTTGAATTTTTTGAATTTAAAGATGCAGTTTCTTTTTCATAAGCTTCAACAATTCTTTGAACAAGCTTATGTCGAACTATATCCTTTTTATTAAATTCGACTGTTGCAATTCCTTTTATATGGCGGAGAATTTGCATGGCATGAATTAAGCCGGACTGTTGAGAACGGGGTAAATCTATTTGAGTTATATCACCTGTAATAATCATTTTGCCATTAAGTCCCAGTCTGGTAAGAAACATTTTAATCTGTGGTTTTGTTGTGTTCTGTGCTTCATCCAGAATAATAACTGCATCGTTAAGAGTCCTGCCGCGCATAAAGGCCAGGGGAGCAATTTGGATAATCTTATTCTCCAGATATTCCTTAAGTTTCAAAGGTGGAATCATATCTTCAAGTGCATCATAAAGTGGTTGAAGATATGGATCTATTTTTTCTTTCATATCACCTGGCAGAAAACCCAGCTTTTCACCTGCTTCAACAGCTGGTCTGCTAAGAATGATTTTACGAACCTGTTTAGTTTTTAAAGCACGAACTGCTAAAGCTATTGCTGTATAAGTTTTTCCAGAGCCAGCAGGTCCAATTGCAAAAAGCATATCATTCGCATCAAATTCTTCTGCAAGTTTTTTTTGATTTGCCGTACGTGCCAGAATAGGTTTTCCGTTTAGCCCATGAATTATTAGATTATCAACATTAATAACTGATGGTGCTTTTCCTTTAACAATATCAATTATATCCTCTTCCTTGAGTACGTTCATTTCTACACTGAATTTCTCCAGTTTATGAATGTTTTCTTCAAAGGCTGCAAGTTCTTCTTCTTCACCAATTACTTTAATCACATTTCCACGTGCAACCATTCGTAATTTAGGGTATAATGTTTTAAGTAATTGCAAATTACTGTTATTTACGCCAAAAAATACTATTGGATCCACATTTTCTAATATGATAATACGCTCTATCATAAGTTGTTGTTTGAGAAATTAAGAGTAAACTGGTGAGGTCTATTTTCTTGTCCTTCTATATAATTGATAAAAGCCCTGTTTACTAATCTATTTCCTCCCGGAGTAGGATAGTCTCCGGAAAAGTACCAGTCACCCTTATGGTTAGGGCATGCCTTGTGTAGATCTTCTATTTTTTGGAAAACAATCTGAACCTTTGCTTTGATATCTTTTGATGTCAACATTTGTGCAATTTTGTCTGAGATCTCTTCTTCGGTAAAAGGTGCATAAATGTCCTTTACATAATTAACAATATCCTCTTTTTTCTTTCTACTCTGTTCTACAGATTTCTGATAAGTTTCGTCAATAATATGTTGCATATCACGCTCTTTCAGAAGTTCGATTGTTGCTTTAAAAGCAATAAACTCACTCATACGTGACATGTCAATACCATAACAGTCCGGATATCTTATCTGAGGTGCGGATGAGACAATTACGATTTTCTTAGGATCCAGTCTGTCAAGTATTTTTATAATACTTTGTTTGAGAGTTGTTCCGCGAACAATGCTATCATCTATAATTACCAAATTATCTACCCCACGTTTTAAAGAACCATAAGTTACATCATAAACGTGTGCTGCAAGGTCGTTTCGGGAAGTACCCTGTGCTATAAATGTACGCAGTTTGATGTCTTTTATTGCTACTTTTTCAGATCTGACACGTTTGGATAGGATACAGTCAATCTCTTCTTTACTCAGAGTCTTTCCTTTTTCCAGTATAATATTTGCTTTCTTATGATTAAAATGGTCCTCTAAACCCTGAAGCATACCATAATAAGCTACTTCTGCGGTATTAGGAATAAAAGAAAAAACAGTATTATCAAAGTCATCATCAATAGCTTCAATTATTTCTGGTACAAGAAGCTCTCCCAACTTCTTTCGTTCTCTGTATATATCATAATCAGAGCCTCGAGAGAAGTAAATACGCTCAAAAGAGCAGGGTGTGATTTTTTCTTTTTTATTAAGAATCTGATTCAAGCTTATTTTGCCGTTACGCTTTACCACAAAAGCCTCTCCCGGCTGGAGTTCATGTACATCATCCTTCTTTAAATTGAAAGCTGTTTGAATTACAGGACGCTCTGATGCAACAACAGCCACTTCATCATCATAATAATAAAATGCAGTTCTTATACCCCAGGGATCCCTTAATGCAAATGCATCGCCACAACCAATAATACCACAAAGTGCATAACCTCCGTCCCAATTTTTAGATGCTCTTTTCAGCAGAAAAGGTATATCAAGTTTTTCTTCTATCAAATGGCTTACATCCTGACCATTTTTGTTACTCTTTTCCAGGTGATCATATTGATACTGAACCTCTCTATCAAGATAATGCCCTATTGATTCAAGCATAACAAATGTGTCGGCATAATCACGCGGATGTTGTCCCTCTTCAAGTAGTTGCTGGAACATCTCGTCAACATTTGTCATATTAAAATTTCCGGCCAATGCAAGGCTTCTTGAAGCCCAGTTGTTTCTTCGTAGTAGTGGATGAACATAAGTCAGACCGCTCTTTCCTGTAGTGCTGTAACGCAGATGACCAATAAAAAGCTCCGCTGCATAAGGGACTGATTTTTTAACGAACTCTATATTATTCAGTTGATCAGTATTAAAGGCAGAAAAAGAAGAATGCACCTTTGAGAATATTTCTGAAATTGCACTGGACCCAACGGCTCTTTCTCTAAATATATATTCATTTCCGGGTGATGATTCCAGTTTAACAGCGCCAAGACCGGCACCTTCCTGACCTCTGTTATGTTGTTTTTCCATTAGCAAATAGAGCTTATCTAGTCCATATTGCCATGTACCATATTTTTTGTAATAATAATCCAGAGGTTTAAGTAAGCGTATAACCGCTATACCACATTCATGTTTGATGATATCTGTCATTACCTTATAATTGTCGTTTTTTCCTTAATGGGATACAAATTTAATCTTTATTGGAGATAATCTCTCTTTTTTCCAATGATATTATTGAGAAATAATGTCAAAACTACTTTCGGGGATACATTGTTAAGCAGGTAATTTTATTTTATCTTTGTCTGAGTAAGTTTTAGAACAACAATGAATTGGGAACAGTTATTATCAGTTAGAAGATTTGGCTTAGAGCATTATGAAAATGCGAAAGAACATGAGAGAACCGAGTATCAGCGTGACTACGACAGACTGATTTTTTCTTCGCCTTTTCGCAGGTTACAAAATAAGACTCAGGTTTTTCCTTTACCGGGAAGCGTTTTTGTGCATAACAGGCTAACACACAGTTTGGAGGTTTCGAGTGTTGGACGCTCTTTAGGAGAAAATACAGGTCGTGAATTGCGGAAAAAGTATCAAACATCACACGCTCACTTTGAAGAAATAGGCTCAATTGTTTCAGCTGCATGTTTAGCTCATGATCTTGGAAATCCTCCTTTTGGCCATTCAGGTGAAGATGCTATTTCAACTTTCTTCTTAGAAGGAAAAGGAAATTATCTGCAAGAACTTGTTGAAGCTGAACAAGGCAGATGGAGCGATTTTACCTGTTTTGAGGGTAATGCAAATGCTATCCGATTACTTATGCATAAGTTTAGAGGCAGGAGGGATGGCGGGTTTGTAATGACTTATTCTACGTTGGCCTCTATTGTAAAATATCCATATTCTTCGGAATTAAGTGGAGGCAAAAATAAGTTTGGTTTTTTTTCATCAGAAGAGAATGATTATGCACGAATAGCTGAGAGTCTTGGCATTATTAAACTCAATTCCAATCCGTTGAAATTCGCAAGATATCCGTTAGTATATTTGGTTGAGGCAGCTGATGATATTTGTTATCAAATAATGGACATAGAGGATGCTCATAAGCTTAATTTGGTTTCAACAGATAAAGCAAAAGAGTTGCTCCTCGATTTTTTTGAAGGAGATAGACGAGAAAGGCGCCTTAAAAACTTGTTTTTTGTTAGTGATCTGAATGAACAAATTGCATATTTGCGTGCAAGTGTGATAGGTTTGTTGGTGGACGAGTGTTCAAAGATATTTATTGAAAATGAAGAGCTAATCTTAAAAGGTGAATTTGAAGGTTCTTTAATAAAACAACTTCCCGGAAGAATTAAGGAAGCTTATTTCACATGCTCTGAGTTTGCTTTTGATAATATTTACAGATCCAGAGATGTACTAGATATTGAGATAGCAGGTTATCGTATCATAGGCTTTTTACTTGAGACGTTCACTAATGCTATCATAAATCCGGATCATTCATATTCAAAACTGCTTTTAGATCGAATCCCGAAACAATATGAATTTGATTCACCCTCAATCTATAATAAAATTCAATCTGTTCTTGACTATATTTCAGGAATGACCGATATTTACGCTTTGGATTTATATCACAAATTAACAGGGATTGGCTTGCCAATTGGTTGATTTATGTTGCATATTGATATTATTAGTTATTTTATGATTTTTTATTGAAAAAGTTTGGTAAGATTTAATTTCTTTTTTATATTTGTCTCGTGGTTTTTTCATAATAGTATTAGATTTAAGGTTAACATGTTTGGCAGGATGTCGCGAGACATTCTGCCAAATTACTATAATACAGCTGGTATAATCTATTCGATGCTATGTATACTAATATATTGTCTTTTTAAGTACCCTATTTTTAAAGTTGTGAAAACTTTTTTATTTTTGTAAAATAAATTATTCTTATGAGAAATGCATTTTCGAAAGTTATAGTTGTTTTTATCTCTATATTCATTATACAATGTGGTTCGGATGAAAAAGCAATAAACAAGAAACTCTCACAGATGGCAGCTGATCTTAATGTCTCTGCTCCGGTTATGCTTGATCAATATACTCGATTTGATTTTGCAGAGGTTGATGACGATAATGTATTCAGATATAATTATACTGTTTTAAATAGTTCTAATCCAGACTCCCTGATCCAGATTGTATCTGCAAATTTGAAAGAAAACATAAAAAGAGAGTTCTCAACTAATCCTCAATTACTGTTTTTTAAAGAAAACAATGTTAGATTAGAGTATGTTTATAAAGATGAAGGCAATCAAGTTGTCAGTCTGTTACATATTAATCCCGAAGATTACCAATAAAATTATTTATTATGAATCACTATTTTTTCATAGATGAGACCGGTAAACAGAGAGGTACCTTCTCTCCTGAAGAGCTCAGGCGAGAGAACATTAAGCGCGAAACACTTGTATGGACACAAGGAATGGAGCAGTGGATGCGTGCTGATGAGGTGGGTGAACTAAGTTTCATATTTGACCAAAGCAGTGTTGCAATGCCTAAAACAGTGCCTCCTGCAATTAAAGTGGAATTTGAGGATGTTAACAAAAAACCAATGCCCAAAACATGGCTGGTTGAATCTATTTTGGTAACAATACTTCCTTTCATATTTTGTGGTAGCTTTTTAAGTCTTTTAGGAATCATAGCTATAGTGTATTCAGCTCAGGTTGAATCATTTTACAACAGGGGAGACTATTCTGCAGCTTCAGATGCTTCACGTTCGGCAGGTAAATGGACAAAGATTACTTTCTGGATCTTTATTGCATGGATTTTACTTATTGTAGTAGCTTTATTTCTACTTTTTGGAATTCTTGGCTTCAGCCTAGCCGGTATGGGAGAATTAATAAATACATAAAAAAGTTGATTCAACAATTTGCATAAAAAATAATTATTTTTGAAAATATATAAAATGGAAGATCTTAATAACTTACCTCCGGTTTCTGAAGTTGATAATCAGGAACCCGTTGTACCACCTGTCCCACCATCTTTTCCCCCCTATGATAAGCGGGATCAGGATATACCCCCCTTGAAGCCTAATAACTGGCTATGGCAATCTATTGTTGCAACTATATTTTGCTGTAATATACTTGGTATTGTAGGGATTGTTTATGCAGCAAGAGTGGATGTACTTTACTACAACAATAAATTTTATGAAGCTGAGAAAAATGCAAAGAATGCAAAAACATGGACACTTATTGCATTCGCTTTGGGATTAATTTCTATAATTATGTGGATGATAATGATGTCTACAGGTAATATGCCTTCCTATCTTGAAGGTATTATAGAAAACAATGCAAGTGGCTATAATTTTTAAATTACCTTGCAGTTTAAGTGAGTAAAGGGATAAAAATAGTTTTTGGTGCTGCCATAGTTTTGATACTATTGGCAGCACTCTATCTGTTTTATTATTTGAATCCTGAAACACACTCTATTTTTCCAAAATGTCCATTTCTTGTTCTTACAAGTTATGAGTGTCCGGGATGCGGTACGCAGAGAGCAATTCATCAATTGCTGCATCTGAATATTGGCGCTGCATTGAAATATAATGCATTTATGATACTCGCAATACCGTTTATATTTTTAGGTGTCTATATGGAGTATTTCGGCGGGAAACAGCGAAATACTAAACTGTACAAAACTTTTTTTGGCAGATATTCTGCGATAGTGATATTAATCATAATATTCCTATATTGGATATTGAGAAATATTATTTAAAGTCATTAAGTTGAATATCGTCACACAGTGCAGAACTCAGGAAATTGCAATTTATTTAACGTCGAGAAGCTTATCTTTAAGAAATCGGCCGGTATGTGAATCTTTGCAGTTAGATATTTCTTCAGGTGTTCCGGTGCAAACTATGTTTCCTCCTGCCTTACCTCCCTCAGGACCAATATCTATAATATAGTCAGCGCTTTTTATAATCTCCATATTGTGTTCAATGATTATAATTGTATGCCCCCTTTCTATGAGCGAGTTAAATGCCTTAAGAAGAGTTTTTATATCATGAAAGTGTAATCCTGTGGTAGGTTCATCGAAAATAAATATTGTTGGCCGATCTTTCTCTTCTCCCAGAAAATATGCAAGTTTTACTCTTTGATTTTCACCTCCGGAAAGCGTGGAAGATGATTGTCCAAGCTTTATGTATCCTAAGCCTACGTCATGAAGAGGTTGAATTTTCTTAGTGATTTTCTTTTCAGTTGCACCTTTTTGCTTCCCAAAAAAATCAATAGCCTCACTCACAGTCATTTCCAAAACGTCGTAAATATTAACACCTTTATATTCTACTTCCAGCACTTCAGGTGAAAAACGTTTCCCATGACAGGTTTCACACTCCAGTTTAATGTCTGCCATAAACTGCATTTCAACAGTAATAGTACCTTCACCTTTGCATTCTTCACATCTGCCACCTTCAACATTAAAAGAGAAGTATGCGGGTGTAAAATCCAACTGTTTTGCAAGCGGTTGTGATGCAAATAGCTTCCTTATTTCGTCAAAAGCTTTAAGATATGTGACAGGATTTGAGCGTGATGACTTGCCTAATGGGTTCTGATCAACAAACTCAACAGCATCAATCAGTTTGAGGTCTCCACTGATTCCATTAAATTCAGCTCTCTCGAGTGCAGTACCTTTATAATGATTCTGTAGTGCATTATGAAATACATCATTAACAAGAGAAGATTTACCTGATCCACTGACACCGGTTACAACAGTCATTATATTTAGAGGAAACTTAACGTCTATATTTTTAAGATTATTTTGACGAACACCTTTAACTTCAATATAATTATTCCATTTACGCCTTACTTCAGGTATAGTTATTTGTTCTTCACCTGTAAGATACATCACTGTATAACTGTCACTATCCAGCGAAAGTTTAGACACTTCACCCTGATACATCACCTCCCCGCCTAATCTGCCTGCTTTAGGACCAATATCTATAATATAATCTGCAGCACGGATAATTTCCTCATCATGTTCTACAACTACGACTGTATTACCCAGACTCTGTAGTTCTTTCAACACGTTTATTAACAGATAAGTATCGCGTGAATGAAGTCCTATACTTGGTTCATCCAATATATATAGCGAACCGACAAGACTACTGCCCAATGAAGAAACTAAATTAATGCGCTGACTTTCACCACCTGAGAGGGTGTTTGAAAGACGGTTGAGAGTGAGATACCCTAGTCCTACGTCCAATAAAAACTGAAGTCGGTTATTAATCTCAGTAAGTAATCTTTCAGCTATTTTCTGTTCAGTTTCATCAAGTACAAGATTATTAAAAAACTCTTTCAATTCACTGACTGGTAGCAGAACAAGCTCCGTAATTGATTTACCTCCTACTTTCACAAATAGAGCTTCCGGTTTAAGACGGGCACCTTTACAGACATAGCATTCTGTTTTTCCTCGATATCGTGCCAGCATAACACGGTTTTGTATTTTGTAAAGATTTTTCTCAAGCATTCCGAAGAAGTCATTAATTCCATAAATATCAAGTTCATGGCGTCCATTCCAGAGAATGTCTTTTTCTTCTTCTGTCAGATCATAATATGCTCTGTGTATCGGGAAATCGGCTTTGTATGCATTATTTACGAAATATCGTTTCCACTCACTCATTTTATCACCTTTCCAGCATTTCACACATTCTTCTTGTATGGATAAGCTTTTATCGGGTATTACTAAATTTTCGTCTATACCTACAATTTTACCAAATCCCTCGCATTTAGGGCATGCCCCGGCGGGACTGTTGAAGTTAAACATCATTTCGGTAGGTTCTTCAAAAATGATACCGTCTGCTTCAAATCTGTTTGAGAATACAAATGATTCAATCCCATTTTCTCCCCAAAAACGCATTAAACATTCACCGTTTCCCTCAAGAAAAGCTGTTTCAACTGAATCAGACAAACGATTCACAGTTGCTTTGTCAGATGAACATGAGAGTCGGTCGATAACAAGAAGGACCTCTTCTAATGGTGGAAGATTCTTTTGCTCAAGCAACTCGTCAATTCGGTAAAACTGTTCACCTACATCCACTCGAGTGAACCCTTCTTTCATTAAAATCTCAAGCTGCTCACGTAAATCTCGTTTATTACGCAACTGGATATGGGCAAGAACCGCCATACGAGTACCATCTCTGTATTGAAGCATCTTATCTATAACATCCTGTACATAATGCCTTTTTACTTCTGTTCCGGAAACGGGTGAGATGGTTTTTCCTATTCTTGCATACAGAAGTTTCATGTATTCGTATATTTCAGTTGAAGTACCCACAGTTGATCGTGGATTACGCGAAGTGGTTTTCTGTTCTATTGCAATTGCCGGAGGAATGCCTCTAATATAATCAGCTTCAGGCTTATTCATTCTTCCAAGAAACTGACGTGCATAAGACGAGAGACTTTCAACATAGCGTCTTTGTCCCTCAGCATACAATGTGTCAAATGCAAGTGAAGATTTCCCTGAGCCGGAAAGTCCAGTGATAACCGTGAAGCTGTTTCGGGGTATGCTGACATCAATATTCTTTAGATTATTGACGCGTGCACCCTTTATTTCGATGTGATTTTGATTACTCATACACTGAAAATAATGACCTTAAATAAAATCGTAACCTACAAAGGTAATCACTTTAAGCTCTCTAAAAAACATGCTTCTGTCAAATAAATCAAATATTTTATCTAATTTTGTCTATTGACGAGGAAATAAAGCTTTCCGATTTCTATTTCGGAACCCAAAATCAATTCCAATGATAGAATTACTTTCCATATCACAAAATAAATTTACATTGCCGATAGAAAATCCGGTTTTAATATTTGCTATTCTTCTGTTTATTATTCTATTATCTCCTATATTACTTAAGCGCTTTAATGTTCCAAGTATTATTGGGTGGATTCTTGCAGGTGTAATAATTGGACCTTATGGTTTAAACTGGATTGATAACAGCAATTCAGGAGTAGAGATGTTCTCTACAATTGGGCTTTTGTATATTATGTTTATCGTAGGATTAGAGCTCGACTTCAACGAGTTTATGCTGAACAGGAATAAAAGTCTCACATTTGGTTTTTTTACATTTATTATACCTTTAATAGTTGGTTATCCTATCTGCCATTACCTACTAGGTTATGATTCCAATGCTAGTTTTCTTACAGCCAGTATGTTCTCAACACATACTTTGGTGGCGTATCCAATTGTGAGTCGTATGGGAGTAGCACGAAATCAGGCGGTTGCTATTACAGTGGGTGGAACTATACTAACTGATACCGCAGTACTTATTTTACTTGCCCTAATTTTATCGAATAGTGATGGTGGATTAGATTTTAGTTTTCTTCTCAGGCTTATACTCTCTCTCGCAATTTTCTCAGCTATCATTTTTATGATAGTGCCTCGAATTGCTAAATGGTTCTTCAAGAGGGCTGATTCAGAGAAATACTCAAATTTTATTTTTGTACTTTTCGTAGTGTTTGCTTCGGGTTTTTTAGTAGAACTGGGTGGAATTGAGCCAATTATTGGTGCGTTTGCTGCCGGACTTGCTCTGAACAGATTAATTCCACACTCATCCGCTTTAATGAACCGCATAGAGTTTTTCGGGAATGCACTCTTTATACCGATATTCTTGATTTCTGTAGGGATGTTAGTAGATATTTCAATAGTGCTGGAAGGGCCTAGAACATTAATTGTGGCACTAACACTAACTGTTGTAGCTCTACTTGGTAAATGGCTTGCAGCTTTCGCAACTCAGAAAACATTTAAATATTCAGTAGTTCAAAGAGACCTCATATTCGGACTCAGCAGCTCACATGCTGCAGCTACTCTTGCAATTATACTTGTGGGTTTTCGTGCAGGTATACTTGATGAATATATTCTTAATGGAACTATAATCCTTATTTTAATCACATGTCTAATAGCTACAATCGTTACTCAAAGAGCTGCAAAGATAATAGCCATAAATGAGGAGAATGAGCCGTTAACTCCTGCTGCAATGGGAGAGTTTGCTCAGGAAAAGATACTAGTTCCAATCGCAAATCCTTTAAATATTGGTCATCATGTTGAATTAGCAATGTTGTTGAAAGATAAAAAATCTGTCAACTCAATCTCGCTTCTTGGAGTAATGCCAAATAATGAGGAGGTTGAAAAAAACATTGTAAGTTTCAGAAAGCAACTGCAAGAATATATATCCACCGCAACAGCTGCAGAGGTAGATGTTGATATAGTTACTACAATAGATCACAATCCGGCAGATGGTATAACGAGGATAGCTAAAGAAACAATGACTGATCTGGTAATTCTTGGGTGGCCAGGAAAAGCCGGTTTATGGGATAAGCTACTAGGAGAGAAAATAGAACAAATTGTTAAGAATTTAGATAAGAATTTATTTGTGTGTCATTTAGAGCAAAACTTGATTACACACAAAAGAATTGTTGTAATTTCCCCTCCACTTGCCGAGAAAGAGGATGGTTTTGCTTTGTGGGTTAATAAGATTTATAAACTTTCAGCAGAATTATCTGTACCGATACTCCATCTTGGGCATCCACAAACTTACAAAATAATCTCTTCAAGCAGAAAGACGGGGAGCGTAGTGTTTCAACCTTTTACAGATTGGGACAATCCTATATCCTGTGGTGATCAGATTAAAGAGGATGACCTTATTGTCCTTATTTCAGCACACTATGGGTATATTTCACATTTACCGGTTTTGGAAACTTTACCTACCCGTCTTGAGAATCGTTTCCCAAATCATAACAAAATAGTTGTATATCCTAAAAGGAATATTGCAGAAGAGTTATTAGAGAATGATGATTTTGTCTTTATTCCATAAAAACACTCTTTATCTTCAAACATTTTTCAAAAGCTAATAAAAATACAGTATAATCGAATAATGAATAGAATTTCTTATTTAGTTAGTTTTATTGCAATCATAATTTTTCTTTCTTCTTGTGGCTCTTCAAAAAGCGTTATTACTCAGAAGTCTGATTCAGTGCCAAAAAGGGAATTTCGTGGAGCATGGATTCAAACTGTTTGGCAATCTCGTTATAGCCAGATGAATAGTGCAGCGATGAAGCACTATATTGCGGAAATGGTGGAGAAATTGGATGATGCAGGAATTAATGCGGTAATTTTTCAGGTTAGCCCTGAAGCTGATGCATTCTATAAGTCAGAGCTTGTACCATGGAGCAGATTTCTTACCGGTGAGCAAGGTAAAGCACCTGATGACCCAAATTTCGACCCTCTTGCCTTTATTATTGATGAGTGTCATAAACGAGGGATGGAATTACATGCATGGGTAAACCCATACAGGGTAAAGGTTAATGTTAGTAATCCTCTTGCGTATAATCATATCTACCATACTTATCCGGAACGGTTTGTACAATATGGAAACCAATTGTTTTTTGATCCGGGATTGCCGGAAAACAGGACTTTTATCTGTGAAGTGGTGCGTGATATTGTTTCACGCTATGATGTGGATGCTATTCACATGGATGACTATTTTTATCCATATCCTAATGCCGGTGAGGATTTTCCTGACAATGACAGTTTCAATAAATATGCAGCTTCTCAAGGTTTTTCACATACACAGCGGAGTGACTGGCGCCGCAATAACGTAAATTTACTTATACAACAATTAAAACTGACTATTGCTGGTACAAAACCGTGGGTGCGTTTTGGAATAAGTCCCTTTGGGATTTATCGCAACAAGCGAAATGATCCTAATGGTAGTGATACAAATGGATTGCAAAACTATGACGATCTGTATGCTGATATTAAGCTATGGGTCGAAAAGGGTTGGATTGACTATAATATGCCTCAACTTTACTGGGAAATAGGACACAACGCTGCTGATTATACTACCTTGCTGAAATGGTGGAATGAAAATAATTTCGGGAAGCATCTCTATATTGGTCAGGATTTAAAAAGGAGCATAGATAAAAGTGAGCTCAATACCAAAATTAATCAAACCAGACAAATGGCTTTCGTAAACGGCAACTGTTACTGGTACGGCTATCAGATTATGGATAATTTTGAAGGAGTAGCAGATATTTTTAAAACAGATCTCCATCGTACTAAAGCGTTAATTCCTGCTTATACTCATATGCATGCCGGTCGCCCAAAAAGGGTGAGTAAACTAGCTGATGTTTATACAGAGGATATGCATTTTCTTACGTGGGAGCACAATAGAGATCTCTCGAATCCTGAGACTGCTCAGAAATTTGTGATATATCGTTTTCGCGAAGGAGAAAAAGTTGATGTTAGTAAAGCTGAAAATATAGTAGATATAACACCTGATAATTTTATAATGCTAACCTTTGAAGGTGGGCATTATAATTACACTTATGCGATAACTGCACTAGACGCTTTTGGAAATGAGTCAAAAGAGAGAAGGATTAAAGTCAAGCTCTAAATATTTTAATTATATCTTTGTATCGTTGAAAACTGCGGGAAAGTAAATCAGTGTAAATTTAATAATTGAACGAAAATATTAGATGATAGAGAACGAACAATATCCAATGATCGCCAAAACCTTGGCTGAGCTGGAAGATGTATTGGCTGAGGAGCTGATAAGTTTAGGTGCAAATGATGTTGAAATTGGTACCAGAATGGTATCATTTACTGGTGATAAGGCTTTGATGTACAGAGCCAATCTTCACTGCCGTACGGCTCTTCGTATACTAAAACCAATATATGAGTTCAAGGCAGAAACAGCAGATGAAGTTTATGAAACCATAAAACAGGTAAACTGGGAAGAATACCTTTCTTTAAATTCAACTTTTGCTATTGATGCGGTGGTATATTCTCATATTTTTAATCATTCAAAGTTTGTTGCATACAAAGTCAAGGATGCAATTGCAGACTGGTTTACTGAGAAGTATGACAAGCGTCCGTCAGTGAGTCTGTCAAACCCGGATGTTATGTTAAATATACATGTTTCCCATAATAAATGTACTCTTTCACTTGATAGCTCCGGTGATTCGCTCCACAAAAGAGGTTATCGTGTTGCGCAGACAGAGGCTCCTTTAAACGAAGTTCTTGCTGCAGGTATGATCCTTAAGTCCGGATGGAAAGGTGAAAGTGTATTCATTGATCCCATGTGTGGATCAGGAACTATTTTGATAGAGGCTGCAATGATAGCATTAGGAATACCTCCAGGTATTCACCGGTCGAATTTTGCTTTTGAGAAATGGAAAGACTTCGATAAAGATCTTTTTAGTGATATTTACAATGATGATAGCGGAACCAGGGAATTGATGTATCCTATCATCGGTTCTGATATATCACCAAAAGCAATAGCGATAGCTGAAAAAAACATAAAGAGTGCTGGTCTCAATAAATATATTGAATTAAGCGTAAAATCTTTTCAACAGTATGAAGAGGCTCCTGCAGAAAGTGGAGTTGTAATAACTAACCCACCTTATGGCGAGCGAATAAAAGTTGATGAGCTGGATGGCTTATATTCAATGATTGGTGAACGTCTCAAACATGTTTTCACAGGTTTCAGGGCATATATACTTAGCTATCGTAAAGAGTCGTTTGATGCAATTGGATTGAAACACTCAAAGCGCTTTTTTCTTTATAATGGGCCTCTAGAATGTGAAATGCGTGAGTATGAGATTTTTTCCGGTAAACGGAATGAGTTGCCTAGAGAAAAATTAAGTCGTACAAGGTCAGACCATAGAGACAGTTACCACGATGAACGAAATTCCAGAGAGGGATACCGTCGTTCAAAACGTTCAGAAAATGCTGAAACGGAACAAAACAGTAGCAGCTTTAAACGACAAAAAAGAGAAGACAGGGCCGGTAGAGATAGCAGATCCGGCAGAGGTGAAAGGTCTTTTGACGCTGAGAAACGACCATATAAAAAACCAGAAGAGGGGGAACGTACATTTAGTAGGGAGCGAAAAGAGAGCGGACGCTCATTTGATGCACGCAGTAAAGACAGACCACGTAAGTCTTATGGAGAAAAAAGAGAGGGTTATTCAGGTAAGGAAAAAACTCGAAGGAGTAGTAATATACCTGAGGGCGACTCATACAAGTCAGAGAAATCATTCAAATCAAGAGAGCCATCAAAGCGATTTGGAGAAAAGAAAGGTCCTTTTTTGAGCAAAAATAGCAGACCATTTAAACCAAAGAAGAAAGACTAAGTATATAAATAAGTAATACTTTCTATTTATAACTGTGTCATAAATTCAGCAAGTTTTTTTATTGCAGTACGATCGGGCTTTCCGCTACCAGTTAAAGGTATCTCTTCAACTTTAATTAATTGTTGTGGTTGCTTATAACGCGGTAATGTTTTTGTTATAATTTCCTTGGATTGCATATCCTCTTTATTATCAATCAATAAGACAATGGTTTCTCCTAGTTTAGGGTGAGGTATGGATGAAATTGCATAATTACCTTTCATAAAGGGTTTAAGTTTCTCTTCCACCTCTTCTGTCTGAACCTTAATACCCCCGGTGTTAATAATATTATCAATTCTCCCGATTATTCTAAAAGAGCCATTAGCACGGATTTCAGCAATATCATTTGTTACTATTGTTTCATCAGCAATCGAAGGGGTATCTATAATAAGAGTCCCATTATCAGAGAGTTTTATACTTACCCCGGTTAGTGGTGTGTAATAATCAGAGGCATCTTCTCCGTTTATTTTTCGCAGTCCAATATGCGAAAGAGTTTCAGTCATTCCATAAGTAGAATAAACTGAGTTAGGAAATTGTCTTAATGCTTTTTCAAGCTCACTGTTAATCGCTCCTCCACCAATTATTAAATTTCTGATCTGTGATAGTTTCATTCTCTCATCTTCAGTTTGAAGTGAATTGTAAACCTGTAAAGGAACCATAGCTGCGAAATCAAACGATGATGAGGTCTCTTTCAACGGGTGCCCCTTTGGTTCCACCGGATATATATCCATGCCACTATAAATAGCTCTTACTAGCATCATTTTACCTGCTATATAATCGACAGAAAGACAAAGAAGTGCTTTGTCACTCTCTTTAAGTTCAAAGTATTTGCAGGTCATATAAGCACTCGCCAGCATCTGTTTTTTAAGAACAGTAATTTCCTTCGGTTCGCCAGTTGAGCCTGAAGTATGAAGCTTTATTGTTCTGTCATTAGAGAACCACTCTTTGAGGAAAGAGTATATCTGCTTGTGGAAATCAGAAGTTGCGAAGAAAACAGGCATATCTTCTATCGTGAAATCTTCCCTGTAAAAATTAATCCCGGAGATCTTTATCTTATTCATTTAACAATACATTTATATCAGGGAACGGTCCTTTGGGATCAAACCATAAATATTCCCCCTCTATTTTCAATGGCAGAGGGATATTGTTTGAGTACAGTGAACCGGTTCCCAATCCTTGAGGTAACCTGTTGTTGAGTGTAGAGCACCATTGAGAAACAGAGTTTAGTCCAATATTTGACTCCAAAGCAGAAGTTATCCAATAAGATATTCCCACTTCATCGGCAATTGCAATCCATTCTTCGCAACCACTTATACCTCCATGAAGTGAGGGCTTTAGTATAATAAATTGCGGAGTTATTGCATTAAGCATCCTTCGCTTCTCATCAAAATTATTAATTCCGATCAACTCCTCATCTAAAGCAATTGGAATGGAAGTATTCCTACACAGGAAAGACATCTCTTTCCACTGGCCTGCTTTGATTGGCTGCTCTATTGAATGAATACCTAAGTCGACAAGTTGATTTAGTTTCTCTAGAGCATCATCGTAACTGAAGCCTCCGTTGGCATCTACTCTAAGCTCTAGCTCGTCTGTGGTGAATTGTTTGCGTATATACTTTAACAGCTCTATCTCTTTTTTGAAATCTATAGCTCCAATTTTCAGCTTCAAACATCTGAAACCTTTATCCAGTGAAGTTTCAATTCTGTCCTTCATCTCAGCAAAATCACCCATCCATATCAATCCATTTATATTTATTCCTTTTTCACCTCTGCTGAAAGGAGTGTCATAAAGCTGCCATGAACGCTGCTGATACTGACGCATAGCTGTTTCGAGTCCAAAAAGTAACGAAGGGTAATCTCTGAGAATATCAGTGTCTAAAAACTGTCTCTCTTCAGTAATTCTGCAAAAATGATTAAGTCGCTTTTCATACTCATTACTGTAATCGCAGCTTAAATCCGGTAGCGGAGCACACTCACCTATGCCATAATGTGACGAGTCTGCGCAGTCTATTATGAAAATATACCATACCTTGTGTTCAAGGTAAACGCCGCGAGAAGTACCTGCCGGCTTTTTGAACTTTAAAGTGTATGGTACAATATCAATTTTGAACATTGTTAGTTTGCAAAGAGTAATTAACTATCGACTCAGAATGGTTTTGAGTCGACTAAGGTAAGTTTTATTGTTTCAGGGAGGTATATTGACTCTGGGTAGTTTTATCAACTCAGGGCAGTTTAGGAAACTTCCCAAAATCAGGGTCACGTTTCTCTAAAAAGGCTTGCTTACCTTCCTGTGCCTCTTCTGTAAGATAGTAAAGCATTGTTGCGTCTCCTGCAAGTTCTTGTATCCCAGCCTGACCGTCAAGTTCAGCATTCAGGCCTGCTTTTATCATGCGAAGGGCAAGCGGACTATGTTTCATCATTGTTTCAGCCCATTCAACAACTTCATCTTCAAGTTTATCAAGAGGAACTACTTTATTTACCAGCCCCATATCAAGTGCTTCTTGTGCAGAATACTGGCGACAAAGGAACCATATTTCACGGGCTTTCTTCTGACCGACTATACGTGCCAGATAAGATGATCCGAAACCAGCATCGAAACTGCCAACTCTGGGACCGGTTTGTCCAAAAATAGCATTGTCTGAAGCGATTGTGAGGTCGCAAACCACATGTAATACATGTCCCCCTCCGATAGCGTAACCGTTTACCATTGCAATCACAGGTTTAGGGATTGATCTTATCTGTTTTTGTACATCAAGTACATTTAAACGGGGAACTCCATCTTTGCCGATATATCCCCCTTTGCCTTTCACATTTTGATCTCCTCCAGAGCAGAATGCTTTGTCACCAGCGCCTGTAAGCACTATTACACTAACTTCTTCCATTTCACGGCAAATACGTAATGCGTCACTCATTTCACTTGTTGTGGTTGGAGTAAAAGCATTACGGTATCTGGGACGGTTTATAGTGATACGGGCAATACCATTATATAAGTCGAACAGAATATCTTCATATTCCTTTATTGATGTCCAGTTTCTTGTTGTCATAATTTATTATTTTCCTTTTGTTGAAAAAATGATTTTATCTCTAAACTGTTATTTTCTATAGTTGTAAAAACCTCCAGAATCACTGGTGAATCACTTTTAGGGTCAAACAGCTTTGCAATATGTTTCTTCAATTCTACAGAATTGTATGCAGATAAGTATATAAAACCTTGTTGCTCCGCCCATTCTTTTGCAGAAGTGTTGTGAGCAACTTTGATGTAATCGGGCATAGCTTCTGATTTGTTTAATCCGGGTAGTGTATCAAATATTCCACCTCCACCATTATTATTTACAACTATTCTCAGATTAGGAGATATATGGTGGTTCCAGATTGCGTTCATATCATAAAAAAAGCTGAGATCGCCTGTAAGAAACAGGGTGAGCTTCTCAGATGCTGCTGAATATCCAACAGCTGTTGAGAGTGAACCCTCAATTCCATTTGTTCCGCGGTTGCTGAAACATTTCGTTTCGACAGGGATATCAAACAGCTGTGCAAGATATACAGAGTGGCTGTTTGCCAGTTGAAGCGATATATTTTTCGGAAGAGCGTTTAATAGTAAGCCTGTTGCATACAGATCAGAATATTCAACCTTCGATTCAGAAATACTTGCACATTTATCCCTCCATGTTTTTTTAAATTCTATTGATTCATTTAATACTCCGGTTGATTGTTTGGTCCTGTTGCGTTTGTCGTCTATTGATTCAGAAATATAAGAGAGGAAGGTTCTATAGTCACTGGTTACTATCTCTGTAACATTTTGAAATGTATCGATTACTTGCCCTGATGGAGAGATATGCCAATGCTCCTTTACCCCGGCGTCACGTATAAATTGCTTTATTTTTTTTGAAACAGTATGTCCGCCAATTGTAATCAGAAGTTCGGGTGATAACTCCGACAATTCTTTATTATTTGCTGATCTGATAACAATGTCGTAGCATTTGTTTTCTCTTTTTGAGATATTTGACAGATGGTCTGAAAGTACAACTACATTATACACAGAACTTAATTCTGAAAGAATATCAGAGAGGTTATTGTTAGGTGGAAGCTGACCTACAATTATCATTCTTTTTGAAAAGTGTAGAAATCTTTCTTTGTATCTTTCTTTTTCCGATATGTTAATATTCACAGCGGGTCGGCGAATCACTCTTACTTGTGGCAGATTTTCTACGTTAAAACTAAACAAAGGTTCATTTATAGGTGTGTTAATGTGAACCGGTCCTTTTTTTCCTTTATCCAGGTTCAGAATTGCGTCATTTATTAACCTGTTGCAGTACCATAAATCGTCATTGTCTTTTACAACAGGCAGTTGAACGGAGCGATGCACTAATTGCCCAAATACACCGCTCTGTGGAACTGTTTGTCCATCCATTTGTCCAATCCACTCAGGTGTACGATCAGCACTAATTACCAGAAGAGGCAATTGTTGGTAAAACGCCTCAGCAACTGCTGGGGCTAAGTTTAGCGTAGCAGTACCTGAAGTACAGCAAACTGCTACAGGTTTTCCGGTTGCCTGAATAACGCCCAATGCGAAAAAACCAGCACTGCGCTCATCTACTACACTGTAACATTTGAAATCAGTATCTACTGCAAATGAGTGAATTAGTGGTGAATTGCGAGAGCCGGGTGATAGTACGATTTGAGTAATACCATGTGCTTTTAACAAAGCAACAAGTTCTAATACACTTTTCTTGTCTGAATACATCTATATGCTTAATAAACAATACTGGTCATGGTTTTAAGTTTTTGTTCTGTCTCCTTCCACTCATCTCTGTAGTTTGAAGATGTAACTAAACCACTACCGGAAAACAAAGTAAGTAAATTTTTCCCTATTTCCATACATCTTAGATTCACATATATGTTTGTGTCAGAATTCATGTCAAGCATTCCGAGAAATCCTGTGTAGTAGCGTCTGTCGCGTCCCTCATGCTCGTTTATAAAACTGAATGCTTCATTTTTTGGTAATCCTGAAACAGCAGGAGTAGGATGTAGTGATTTTAAGATTCTCCCTAAATTTGTACTGTCAGGCAGAGTAAAATTCAACTCTGTCTTAAGATGAGCAAGATTCCCAGCCTTCGTGGTATAGGGACCGTTTATTTCCGGCTTAATATTAAATGATGAGAGTTGATTAAGAATATAGGATGTTACGAGATGTTGTTCACGCAAGTTCTTATCATCCCATGCCATTTTACCCTTTTTGTGATTTTGTGTACCTGCCAGTGCAACTGTATGCCACAAATTTCCCCTGCCTGCCAGTAGCATTTCAGGTGTGCTGCCAAGCCAAGTTCCACTTTTTGGAGTATGAAAAAGGTAAACATAAGAATGTTTGTACTTTTCTATTGCCCTGTAAAAACACTCTCCTGCCGAAAAATCTTTGTTTTTGAGAATATTCTTGCTCCTTGAAAGTACAAGTTTTTGTAATGTACCTTCGTTTATTGGCTTATAAAACTTTTCAAATAGTTTAGAATAATCTTTTTTATCAATATTCCTGATTCTTTCTTTCTTAATCTTTTCAGTCCTGTCTTGTTTTAAAGGTAATTCTATTTCATCCAAATTAGTGATGTCGGGTCTGATTATCAGTAGTGGCGTGTTTTCTGTTATCCTGAAAGGTGCAATGACAAAACCATTATTTTCATCCAACTCTTCTATATCAGTTATTTGTATTGGATATCCCCTGCTTTGCATAACAAACTTAGTAGAGGAATCATCAGGTAGCCTGAAAATAGCAAAACTGGCATTATTTTCAATTAATAAATCCAATTTCCTGGAACTGTCTTTCAATGTCATTCTTGCTTAAGTATTGTGTTTAAAACTCTTATAGATGATACAAGCCTACCCTCTGAAGTGGCAATATCAATATTCCATATATGAGTAGTTCCGCCTAAATGTATTATTGTCCCTGTTGCATGAACAGTATCTCCTTCTTTTGCAGCTGAAATATGATTACAGCTTACCTGTGTGCCAACAGGTATTTCTCCGGGATTGCATAAAAATAGTGAGCCTTCTCCTGCGACAGATTCTGCAAGAGCAATAGATGCACCTCCATGTAGAATACCAAAAGGTTGACATACACTCTTATATACCTGCATGATAGCTTCAACTTTTCCATGGGAAACATTTGTATACTCAATCCCTAATGTTTCCATTAAATTATTTGATCCGCTCATACCGTTTTCTAATTTTATTTTCAGCAAAAATAGTTATACAATAAGTAAAACGGAACAAAATGCCAAAAGTTCTATCTGTGGAAAATAATTATCATGGCTGCTTTTTATTTAACATTTTCCCAATTTCTTTCTCGGTTAATATTTTTACATTGGTAAAAAGAAATTTTGTGTCGAGAAAATTCCCATACTGATTGCATTCTGTTACAGCAGCATTCAGGCTGGATTTCACGTCCTTGTCAAATGAGAAAAGTAACAGTATGGTAAAGTAATTATCTTTAATCTCAAATTTCTCGATCTCAACCTCTGCCTTTTTTATTTGAAATGTGAACTCACGCTCAACAATTTCTTTTTCTAAATCAGTAAAATTTTGTCTGTTGTTAGTGGTAAACAGTGAAAAAAAACGTAGTTTTTTATCATATCCTCCTAAACCTGAAGATATATAAATTTGCTGATGACCTGATAAGTCTGAGCTTAATATAATGCGACTGCTCACCAAAGCCATAGAAGACCAGTGTGTCAACTCAGGCTCCAAAGGGCTACTGTGATAAGTCTCTATAGATCTGTAAGCACTAACATCCGGTATAGATGCAAGTAATGTTAAACTTTCTTTCTTCCGAGCTACAGATTCAACAGGTGAAAAAAGTATCGATACTTCTTCATCCCTGTCAAATGGCTTGTTTTCTCTCCTCAGCTTGTCAAAGTAACGGAAGTATTCCATTTGTTCCTCAATAGGCACAAGATCCTCTAAGATATGAAACGAGTCAATTCCCTGCTCGTCTAATGTTTGCCGTAATTTTGCCAGGAGATCATCATGTCCACTCATACATACAAAGATATATTTTTTTTTGTAGTCAACGAATTGTAATCTCTTAATTTCTCATTTCTTTTGTCTTACAATGGCTTAAAGTTTATCAATTTGACAGTTAATTCCTAAGAATTTTATAAATTCGCAGATTAATCATATATAGTGTCCACAAATGAAAATTAATATAGTAAACAGATCGAGGCACTCTCTACCCGACTACGCGACAGTTTCTTCAGCTGGTATGGATTTAAGAGCTAACCTGGATAAACCTATTGTCTTAAAACCACTTGAAAGATCTCTTATACCAACCGGAATATACATTCAACTACCAAATGGGTATGAAGCTCAGATACGTCCCAGGAGCGGACTTGCTGTAAAGCATGGCATTAGTATTGTAAATGCTCCCGGCACCATTGACGCAGACTACAGAGGAGAAATAAAAGTAATATTGGTAAATCTCTCAAATGAGGATTTCACAATTCAGGATGGTGAACGAATATGCCAGATGGTGATAGCTCAACATGCACGTGTAGAGTGGGTTGAGGTAGAGGAGCTTGATGAGACAGAGCGTGGTGAAGGAGGGTTTGGACATACAGGAAAAAAATAATTACTCATGAAATGGATTATTATTCTATTAATATATAGTTTCTCTACAGCATCATTCACAGTTAAGTCTTTTGCACAGAAAAGTACCGATATACAGGTTTTCAGTGACGCCGAAAAAAGAAAATTCGACTATTATTTTTACGAGGCACTGAATTCTAAAGTACTCGGTAAATATGATGAGGCAATAGACTATTTTCTTCATTGTCATTCTATTGACTCAACAAACGCCAATGTATTAGTCGAGTTAGGTACTTTTTATAATGCTCTGCAAGAAAAGGATAAAGCGCTTGATTTTTATAGAAAAGCGGTTAATTACGACAAGACTAATTACTACTATAATATGATGCTTGCCGGATTAAGTAAGGAGCTGGAACTCAACCAGGAAGTTGTTGATATTTATGAAGGATTGCTTGAATTGAACCCAGGCAAGCCGGAACTTCTTTTCGAAATAGCAAATGCTTATGCTGACAATGGAGAACTTGAAAAAGCTATAAATCAACTGGATGAACTTGAAAAAAGTATGGGCGTTTCAGAAGCATTGGCAATAAACAAATTTAGACTATATTCAATGCTGGATAATAAGGAAAAAGCCTATGAAGAGATTCAGCAGATAATAGATAAAAATCCTGGCGATATTAGGTATCTAATTTTAATGGGAGACTTGTATGCAGACGACAATCAATTAGATAAGGCAAAGGGATACTATGATCAGGCAAAATTAATTGATCCTGATTATCCTGCTTTGATATTGTCTTTTGTAAATTATTATGAAAAGACTGGCAGTAGTGATGCTGCACAAACTGAGATACAAAAAGCAATCACAAGTTCATCAATGGAGGTTGATACAAAGATTCAGCTACTTACGAGATACTTGTCTGTTCTTCAGCAAAATAAGAAAGATATCAAAGAGGCAAACCCACTGTTTCAGTCTCTATTTGAACAACATCCCAACAATACTCAACTAAATCTTATTTATGGCAATGTATTATATTTGCAAGGTGATAAAAAAGGTGCAATTGATCAGTTTCAAATATTTATAAATGGCAATCCTGATAATCCTGCAGGATATGAGCAGATTTTAAGGGTAGCATTACCTGAAGAGGATTTTGATAAAGTTAAAGAGGTGACAACAGAAGCTTTAAAACATCTTCCGGGAGAACCACAGTTTTATTTTTATCTTGGTGCAGTCAATTTTCAGCAAGGGAATTATAAAGAAGCTTTGAAAGTTTTTGAAGTTGGTTTAGATAGTGCCAATTTTAACAATCCTATACTGGAATCTGATTTTTATGGTCAGATTGGTGATATCAACTATCATCTTGAAAATAAGGAGGTAGCTTTTGATAGTTATGAAAAAGCCCTAAAATTAAATCCGCAAAATCTTCCTGTGTTAAACAATTACAGTTATTATCTGTCTCTTGAAAAGAGGAATCTTGATAAGGCAGAACAGATGAGTGGGATTACTGTTAAACTGGAACCTCTTAATCCAACATACCTAGATACTTATGGTTGGATTCTATATGAACAGGGATCATATATAATGGCTAAAATATATATTGAAAAAGCTATTGAGTATGGCGAGGAGCCCTCTGCAGAAGTTTATGAACACTACGGCGACGTTTTATTTATGACAGGTGAACAGGAAAAAGCAGTGGAGCAATGGAAAAAAGCGAGAGAACTGGGTGGAGATTCAAGAGCATTGAAAAGGAAAATCAGGAGAGGTAAATTATAAAATTCTTTTTTAATTTATAAACAATGAAACCAGTGAATTATAAAAATATTCTTTTTATCTGTTTTATATTAGGCCTGGCTATAACAGCATGTAAACCTAAACAGAAAATAGTTTATTCTACAAAGCCTGTTGAGGATAAGGAGTATAATCAACTGTTCAGTGATATAAACAATAGTACTTTTGATTATAATACTTTTTCATCCAGATTGAATATGGACGTAACAAGTGGAACTCGTTCAGTAAGCTCTAAGGCAAATATTAGAATGGTTAAGGACAGTGCTATTCAAATTTCTGTACAACCATTATTTGGAGTAGAGGTATTACGGTTCTATATTGATCCAGATTCAGTTGTAATTGTTGACAGAATGAATAAGCGATACGTTCAGGAATCGCTGTACTCTTTAAAAGAGTATTATCCGGTAGGTTTTGATTTTTATACAATGCAGTCAATCCTAACTAATGCTCCGTTTGTTTCAGGTAAAAATAGTGTTGAAGATTCAGACTACCGTAAGTTCAACTACACTCAAACATCAGATTTAAATTATTACTTATCTTCCAAAGATCCTGAATCTGAAATAGAATACTCATTCACTGTAAATGGGAATGACAGGATCACCTTCACTCACCTTATGCAATATGAAAAACAGCAGTCACTTCAGTGGACTTATGATAATTTTGCTGTTTTGGGGAGTAGTTCTTTTCCACACAAAATGAAAGCTACAGTTTCTTCAAAGTCCAGAAAAGTTGATGCTGAGTTCCTTTTTTCAGATATTGTAACAAATGTGCCCGTTCAAATAACTTCTCAAATACCTGATAGTTACAGGAAGACGACAATAGCCGAAATTCTAAAAATTATCGCTTCTGAATAATGAAAAAGCTAATTCTAATATCATTCCTTTCTTCAGTTACATTTTTACTGTTTTCTCAGACAGTAGAGATCGAAGATCTTCAAAGGCAACAACAGGCAATTCAGGAGGACATTAGGAATACCAATAAATTGTATCTGGATGTTAAGAAGCAGACTACCACAATTTTAGAGCGTATAAATTTGATAAATAAGCAGATCTCTTCAAGAAAAGAACTAATTAGTGTACAGCGCCGTGAAATTGAGGCATTGCGTAAGGAAGAGGAACGGCTTGAAACAGAGATTGAGCGGTTAAACAAAGAGTTAAATCAGAAAAAAGATAATTATGCTGATGCTATTAAAGGCATGTTTAACCAAAAACTCAAGCAGAATAAATTGTTATTTATACTTTCAGGAAAGACCTTCGGTGAATCCTTAAGAAGAATGCAATATTTAAGGGAATACTCAAAATGGCAGAGATCTCAAGCTGATGAGATAAAAAAGCAAAATGCCGAAATTGTACTTAAGAAAGATGCTTTGATATTAGCTAAAGCAGAAAAAGAAAAAGCATTGGCTTCTTTACAGGATGAGCAGAAAAAACTGCAGGGTGAAGAGAAAATCCGTCAGACGGAAATTTCACAAACAAGAGGGCAGGAACAAAAATTACGACAGTCACTGCAACAAAAACAGCGTCAGGCAGATCAACTGAACTCGCAAATCGAAAAACTTATTGCTGAAGAGGTGTCACGACAGGAGCGTGAAGAGGAAGCCAGGCGGCTAGCTGAAGCTAAAAAGCAATCAAAAGAGCCTTCGTCCGACACCAAAATTCCTGAGAGCAAAGAGACACCTGCCAAAGCAGAGTCAGCTGATACTAAAAAAGGAGCATCACCAGTAATAGATCCTGGAGCAAGCAAAATGTCTACAGAAACTTTTAATCTTTCAAAGAATTTTGCCGCTAACAAAGGAAAGTTACCTATGCCGGTTACTGGGGCATCTTCAATAGTTGGTAATTTCGGAACTAAACGTCATAGCGAATGGAATGTTACAACCAATAGTAATGGAATCGATATTCAGGCTGAGAAGGGTGCCGATATAAGATCTGTATTTGATGGTGAGGTTTCAAAAGTATTCTCTTTTCCGGGATCAAATACCTGTGTAATTGTACGTCATGGCGATTACTATACATTTTATGCAAATATATATGATTTGTTTGTAAAACAGGGAGATAAGGTTAAAGCAGGACAGTCACTTGGTAGAATATTTACGGATCCTGACACAGGTATTTCCACAATGCATTTTCAATTGTGGCAAAAAACTAGTAAAATAAATCCTGCTCCTTGGCTCAACAGGGGTTAACAAGTATAATCTTTAAGTATATAATATGTCACTAAAAACACGTCTGATTGTAATGAACTTCCTCCAGTTTGCAGTCTGGGGAGCGTATCTTACTTCTATGTCCCGCTATCTTGGTCCTGCAGGAATGGGTTCTCATATAGGAATATTTTATTCTGTTCAGGGAATAGTATCAATTTTTATGCCTGCACTTATTGGAATTATTGCTGACAGATGGGTACCTGCTCAAAAACTATTGGGCGCTTGTCATATTCTGGCAGCAATATTTATGATTTCGGCCGGTTTGTATGGATTAAATAGCGGAACTGAAGTGTCATTTGGCTATTTCTTCACACTTTACACACTTAGCGTAGCATTTTATATGCCAACCCTGGCACTTTCCAACTCGGTAGCTTATACGATATTAGAGAGATCCGGATTAGATACTGTTAAAGCATTTCCTCCTATACGTGTTTTTGGGACTATTGGATTTATTTGCAGTATGTGGTTTGTAGATATTTTAGGATATCAGACTACTGCAATGCAATTCGTCGTTAGTGCTATATTAGGAGTAGTTTTAGGTTTATATTCATTCACATTGCCTAACTGTCCTGTGAGCACTGATACGAATGACAAAACACTGGCTCAGCGACTTGGTTTGGATGCTTTCAAACTGTTTAAACAGAGAAAGATGGCTCTGTTCTTTATTTTCTCAATGTTACTTGGTGTATCTCTGCAGATCACTAATGGATTTGCGAATCCTTTTATAGCCAGTTTTGAGGCTGACCCTCAGTATTCCAATACATTTGGTGTTCAGCACTCTAATATTCTTATCTCATTGTCTCAAATTTCAGAAGCGCTTTGTATATTGCTGATACCTTATTTTTTAAGTAAATACGGTATAAAGAAAGTTATCTTGATAGCTATGTTTGCATGGGTGCTTCGGTTTGGGCTATTTGGATTGGGCAATCCTGGTAACGGCTTATGGTTGTTGATTCTTTCAATGTTGGTTTATGGTGTTGCATTTGATTTCTTCAATGTTTCAGGCTCACTATTTGTCGACAAAGAGACACCTCATCATATCAGGTCAAGCGCGCAAGGCATGTTTATGCTGATGACCAATGGTATTGGTGCCACAATCGGTACTTTAGGTGCACAGTGGGTTGTAAATCAGTTTACATCATGGCAGGATGTTGTTGTTAACGGGCAGACTAAATCTCTTATGGTAGGTGATTGGGAGAGTGTTTGGTTTATATTTGCAGGATATGCATTACTAGTAGCAATTTTATTTGGAATCCTTTTTAAATACAAACATAAACCAGAGTTTAAGGCTGATTAATTTATAGATTTATAACCACTAACTCTGATTGTAGAAGCTTCTTTAATAGGTATAAAAAAACCGGGATGTGATTGTTCACCCCGGTTTATTTAATTTATTCAGATACCTTAAATCTATTCAGTTGTATTAGGTATCATAATTATTGTCTTTAAATTTCCCTGATTAAGGAATTCGCCAACAAAATTTTGAATGTCAGCTCTTGTAATATTATTAAGGGTATTAAGATATTCGGTATGCATATCCTCGCCATAAAAATATTTATTGTCAAGTATATTCAACCAGTATCCGTTTTCTTTTAAGTTCTCGTTGTAGCTCTTGTTCATATACTCTTTAACCTTTGAGAAATCTGATTCACGAGGTCCGTTTGCAGCAATATTATCCAGTTCGTCAAGAACTATCTTATTCAGATGTTTTAATCTCTCTGTATCCGGGTCAGTGTCAAACATAATTTGAAGAATAGATTGTCCTTCAGGATATCTGGAAATTGCTCCTCCTGAATAAACTCCATAAGTACCGCCTTCTTCTTCTCTCACCTTTTCTGTGTAAACGATATCCAGGATCTGACCAAACATGTTCATCTGGATCTGATTTTTTATGTCTCTTTTTATGTTGCCTGTAATCGTATTAAAAACCGAAGCTTTGGGGTTGAGCATGTCGCGACGGAAAATATTTTCCATTTTACCCTCTACGAAATTCATGGGTACTTTAACAAAATCGGCTTTCTCTGATTTAGCAGGCAGAGAACCAAGATAACGCTCAATAACAGGTCTTACCTCATCCTCGTTAATATTGCCAACAAGCGTAAACACAAAACTGCCCGGATTGCTGAACAATTGTTTGTACATTCCTAAGATGCGATCATAATCCAGTTTCTTAAGATCTTCAGCTTTTATTCTTTGAGTAAGTGGATTGTTGCCATATATAGCGAAGTTTATGGAGTCACTGAAAGCAACCATCGGTTCTGCTTCCTGATTTCTAAGCTGAGTTTCCATGCGTTGAACGTATGATTGGAAAGCATCTACATCTTTACGTGGATTAGTAAAATAGAGATACACTAACTGCATCATGACCTCAAAATCTTTAATAGAGGATGATCCATTAAAATCCTGAGTGGTCAAATCAACTGATGGACGCACAGAAGCCGTTTTACCCGCAAGAACCTTAGGAAGGTCAGTTGTACTGAAGTTTCCAACACCTCCAAGTGTTGCAATAGAACTCATCATAGTGCTGTTTATGGGATCATCAACTGCGAAGTGTGAATATCCGCCTGCACTGGTACCGGTTAACAGTATCTCATCATTCTTGAAATCAGTATTCTTAAGTATTACTTTCATTCCATTTTCGAGAGTCCATACAGTAGCATTCATATCCTCATCTCTCTCAGAAGAAACAATTTTTCCCGGTTCAGGTATAACTGATACAAGAGGTTCATCAATAACTTCGCCTACGTAAGCTTCGATAGTTTCAGCCTTAACCGTGGTAAAAACATTTTGCAGCTCCTCTTTAGTAGGATAAACCAGTCCCTCTTTCTCCGGACCGGTAATAGCAATTACAATATTATCATCACCAATCAGCTGTTGTATTGTTTGATTGATTGCTTCAACAGGTATGTTTGGTGCTACAGCTTGTAAAAACTGATATTCAAACTCAATACCCGGAATAGGTTCACTGTCAATGAAAGCTCTTACATATTCTTCTGAATAGCTTGCATTTCTCTGCTTATCCCTGTTGTTATACGCATCTTCGTAGCTTTTAAGAATATTGGTTCTTGCAATATCATACTCTGCAGCAGTGAACCCGTGCTGTTTAGCTCTTTCTGACTCACGTATCATAGCAGCCAAGGCATCATCAATTTTATCTTCAGAGCTGCCGGCTACAACTGTCCATGCATCTTTTGTTTTTGCAACAAAATAGTCTCCGTCATAAGCATAAGCTGAAGTAAATGGAGCATCCGGCTTTTGTAATATTTCATTAAAGCGCTGATTCATCATAGAAGCAGCAGCATTTAAGATATATTGTGTCAGATAACCTGCTTGTGTGTTTTTAAGTTCATCAGGCATCGGATCATGCTTATAAAACATCATAATACTTGTGCTGCGAGCTTCAGTATCTGTTGCAAGTGCAAATATCGGTTCTTTATTATCAGGAACAGGATAATATACTCTCTCTGCTACCTCTTCATCCAGAGTAATAGGGGAGAATAACTCCACTATCTTCTTCTCCATCTCATCTAAATCAACATCACCTACAACAATAATTCCCTGCAGGTCGGGCCTATACCATTTATGGTAATAAGCCCTGATTTCTTCAGGTTTAAAGTTGTTGATTACATCAATACTACCAATAGGCATTCTTTTTGCATATTTGCTTTCAGGATACATTGCAGGTAGCAACTGATCCCAGATACGTTGTTGTGCACCGCCTCGAGTACGCCACTCTTCACGGATCACACCACGCTCACTTTCGAGCTCTTCCTCTTCAAGTGAGATGGCATTAGACCAATCGTGTAACACTAATAGTGCCGAGTCCATAAGATTTACATTTGTAGTTGGTATATCTGTCATGTAATACACCGTCTCATCAAATGAAGTATATGCATTAATGTTAACCCCAAATCTTATTCCGTTATCTTGAAGATAATTCAGCATAGATTTTCCCGGAAAGTTCTCAGTTCCGTTAAAAGCCATGTGTTCCAGAAAGTGAGCCAGTCCGGCTTGATTATCTTCCTCCTGCATTGATCCCACCTTTTGAGCAATATAAAAGTCTGCTCTGTTTTCAGGCTGACCATTATTACGGATATAATAGGTTAATCCGTTTTCCAATTTGCCTGTCCTAACATTTGGATCTATCGGCAAAGCGGAATTTTGTTGTGCTAAAGCGACAAATGAAGTCACTAAAAGCAACATTGTTAAAATTTTCTTCATATTATTTTTTAATCTGTCTTTGTTAATTAATGATATTTATCTAAATTCTATCCAATACTGTTTTTATCAAGTCTTCCATTGAACCCTTGTATTCAGTATTGGAGCTCAAAGCAACCCGGTTAGCAATTATTGTGCATACTGTCATTGCCTTGTGACCCATTAATTTAGAAAGACCTGCGATCGCTGAGCTCTCCATTTCATAGTTTGTAATTGAATACTCGTTAAAACGGAATGATTCTATCCTGGAATTTAATTCCGGATCAGCTAAAGGTAGTCTTACATACCTGCCCTGAGGACCATAAAAACCTGTTGCTGAGATCGTAACTCCGCGAATCATATCATGGCCTATTCTGTCAACCAGCTCTTCATCAGCACTTACTACGTATGGTACACAATGAAATGGCGACCATTTTACGTGTTTCTGAAACGCTTCTTCAAAATCCTCTTCACGAATATTTTTAGAGTCGGCATAGTAGTGAATAAGACCATCAAAACCAATTGATTTTTCCGAAACAACATAAGAGCCTGTCGGACAATGTGGTTGCATGCCACCCGAAGTGCCAACGCGTACCATAGTCAGTTGCTTGAATTCTTCTTTTACAGTACGTGTCTTAAAGTCGATATTTGCAAGTGCATCCAACTCAGTGACCACAATATCAATATTATCAGTGCCTATCCCATGCGAAAGTGCAGTAATACGTTTACCTTTATAAGTGCCGGTAACAGTATGGAACTCCCGACTTTGCACATCGCATTCAATAGTGTCGAAAAATGAGGCTGTCATTGTTACACGATCAGGATCACCCATCATTACAATCTTGTCGGAAAGCTGATCAGGAGTTATATGCAAATGAAAAGCACTTCCGTCAGAATTTATCAATAATTCCGAATCAGGTATAATTCTCATATATAGTTTTTTTATTTTTTATTTCCGGTGCCACCTTGAGGTTTTGCTATAGAATCCCTCATATCAGTATCTGCCTGAATGTTTTCCATTCTGTAATAATCCATAATGCCAAGGTTGCCATTTCGGAAGGCTTCTGCCATTGCAATCGGTACTTCTGCTTCTGCTTCGATAACTTTAGCACGTGCTTCCTGTGCTTTTGCTTTCATCTCCTGTTCAAGAGCAATAGCCATTGCACGACGTTCTTCGGCGCGTGCCTGTGCAATATTTTTGTCTGCCTGAGCCTGATCCATTTGTAATACTGCACCAATGTTTTTACCTATATCAATATCAGCAATATCAATAGAGAGTATTTCGAAAGCTGTTCCGGCATCGAGACCTTTTTTCAGTACCAGTTTAGATATTGAATCAGGATTTTCTAATACAGACTTATGAGAAACGGCTGATCCGATAGAAGACACAATCCCTTCTCCAACACGTGCAAGAATAGTTTCTTCACCGGCACCACCAACAAGTTGTTTGATGTTTGCACGAACTGTTACGCGCGCTTTAGCTATAAGCTGGATACCATCTATAGCAACTGCAGAAACAGGAGGTGTGTCAATAACTTTAGGGTTAACAGACATTCTAACAGCTTCAAGTACATCACGTCCTGCAAGGTCAATAGCTGTTGCCATCTGAAATGTAAGATCGATATTAGCCTTAGAGGCTGATACCAATGCATGTACAACTTTTTCAACATGACCGCCTGCAAGGTAGTGAGCTTCAAGGTTGTCACGCGTGACACTCTTCAAACCGGCTTTGTGAGCCTCAATCATAGCATAAACAATTGTGTGAGGAGGTACACGACGCAAACGCATTAAGAACAACTGTACCAGTGAAATGCGAACACCTGCAGATAGTGCGTTTATCCATAGGAAAAAAGGCACATAATGGAAAAATATCAACAGAAAGATGATAATTACTGCGATAGTAATGATTAATGGGATCGAAAATACCATAATGATATAATTTTAATGTGAATATTATTGTTTTCTTTTTACCAGAACATTGTATGTTTCTACTTTAACAACTTCAATTTCTGTATCTTCTTCGATAAATTCACCGTCGAAAGATTTGCCTTCTGCCTCAACATCGTTAATAAGAACCTTGCCGATAGGGTTTAATCTTGAAGTTGCTGTGCCGGTGTCACCGACAGAAATTTTAAGTAGATAACTATTGTCAACATTATTTTCAATGTTGGTTTCCAGCGATATACGGCGCAATGACTTGGATTTTAACAGCCAGGCAAACGATCCTCCAAGGGCAATTGCTGAAGCGGCAAGCGTTATATTTCCAGCAGTACTCCCTATAAACATATAAGAGTAAACAATACCTCCGATTATAAAAATCAAACCAGCTATTCCCGCTATACTTATTCCCGGGAGAAGAAATATTTCAATTAACATGAAAAGTATTCCTAGTATTATTACAGAAATTACAACAACGATGTGAAGTGTCATATCCGGTTTATTTAGTTATAGTTATTACGTATTTCATCGTTTCTGGCCTGAATTTTAAGTCGCTCGATCTCTTTATAAAGTTCTTCAGACTGCTTTTCCAGATTCAATATTGAGCTAGTGAGATTATCTCCGGCAGAACTGTTGTTTGAGAACTGACTACGTTTGACATCCAATTCTGCATTTATTTCATTAAGCTGTTTCTCTAAACCAATAGCTTGTGAGAATATCGAGCGTGCCCTACTGCTTTTAAAATCCTTTAATGTGTGATAAGTGACTTTGTCATTTATCAAAAACTCAAAGTCAACATCTTTTTTCTCTTGTGAAACAGAAACCTCTTTTGCCAGTGATATCACAGAGCTGTAATCGTAGCCATCTTTCCAGCTGTCAGCAATAGATGATATAGCAGCCCTTCCGGCCAAATATGTAATGTCATCGCTTTCAACAAGTGTAACCCGTTCATTTGGTATGAAAGTGTATACACAAACAGAATCTGAATGTTGAAAGCGGTCTGATGCAAACCAGCCCAATCCTTTTTCTTCATCCATTACCATAAGATAATCGTTGAAAGGAGAGTTAAATGGCATGTTAAGCTGATTTGGCATGAGGTATGAATCTGATGCAAGGTTGTAACGTGTCACATAAATATCATAGCCACCATAGGATTGATGACCTGTGGAAGCAAAATAGATTGTAAGTCCATCGTTCATCACAAAGGGATAAGCCTGATCTCCCGGGTCATTAACATTTTCCGGCAGCTGCTTTTCATTACCAAACGAATCCAACAGTTTCTCCATAGTGAAAAGATTGGAGTTCGCTCCTTTTTCTCTTCTTGAATAGTAAATCTTATCCTGCCGCTCATTCATATATAGCGTTTTATCTCTGCTTTGCTGCTCATTTAAAAAATCGCTTATCGGCATAAGTGATCCTGAAGAGCTACTAAGGTTATAAGCAGTAAGAAACTCCGTTTTGAGAACCACCATACTGTCGATTATCTGAATGTCTTCAGTACGACTCACAAATCTTTTAAGCTTGTCTGCATATTCGCGTGCAGTTGCAAGTTTTTCCAATGCTTCATCTTTTCTTCGATTCGCACGCTGATACTTTTCAAATTCTTTCTCAGCATCTTCAAAACGATAAAGATTGGCATACAATTCTCCAAGAACAATATACGCCTCAGGTATTTTTCTTTCTGATGCATATTGAAGGTATTGTAGAGCTTCAGTGAGACGACCGGTTTTGTATAAGCTCACTCCCAGCCATTGATTTAGTGAAGCATTCTTAGGGTCTTCCTGATATTCCATCCTGAACACAGGAAGAGCATCAGCAAAACGTCCTTCCAAATACCAGTTTTTGGCATCGTCAAGTGTTTGCGATTGCAATGACTGGTGCAAAATTCCCAATAAAATGGCGAGACCTATATATTTTAATTTCATTCGATTGAAACTATTTATTTTCAGATGTATCACATGGAACCAAAAATCGTTCCATGATATTCATTACTTGATTTCAAAGATAAGAAAAAACTCTAAGCAATTATAAATTTTGTCTTTATTATGAGATGAATATAAATCTATTCTTCATTTTCAACCCAGCTCAATAAGTCACCCGGTTGACACTTTAACTCACAGCATATAGCCTCCAAAGTACTAAAACGTATCGCTTTAGCTTTCCCTGGTTTCAAAATGGAAAGATTAGCAGGTGTTATTCCTACTTTTTCTGAGAGCTCGTTTAGGGAGATCTTGTTCTTTGCCATTTCAACATCCAGGTTCACGATTATTGCCATATAATATTTCACTTTCCTTTAAATAGTTAAATCCTGCTCTTCTTTCATCTCAACAGACCGTTTCAATACCGAAGCAATCAGTAAAGTAATCAATCCCATAAATACCCATTCAGCATTTGAAAAATATACTGACAACGAATAATTTGGTATTTCAATCAGTGACTTTTCAAAATAGAAATATGTAATATCAATAAAACAAATGAGAGGATGAAAATGACTATATTATATTTTAACTGCGAACGATATTCGTAAATATCATTAGTATTTTGCAGGCAGGGATTTATCGTTTTTCAGGACGATACATACCTAATTCTTGTTTTGTTCTTACCTGACTCTTACCTGACTCTTACCTGGCTCTTATAAGCTCCTTTTATAACAGTCTGAAATAAGGCTAAAATTGGACTCAAATAAAAATTATTCAAAAGTGATGTATTAGCATTCCATGCCTGTTGGGATATTCAAAAAGAGATTATTTTCTATATGAAATAAATCAGATTCATACTTTTAGTATCTTTGTGCTTTGAAACTTCCAAATTAACGTTATGCACGAAAAAATAATTATCCTGGATTTCGGATCACAGACTACGCAGCTTATTGGCAGACGAGTGAGAGACTTAAGTACATATTGCGAAATTGTACCATATAATAAATTTCCTTTTGGTGATGAAACCGTAAAGGGTGTTATTCTTTCGGGAAGTCCGTTTTCCGTTAATGACAGTGATGCTTTTAAGATCGATCTTACTGATATAAGAGGTAAATATCCGGTATTGGGCATCTGCTACGGAGCACAGCTAATGGTACACGCTTCAGGAGGTGAGGTCTCACAGCCTGATAGTCGAGAATACGGTCGTACACACTTGAATGTATTGGACAACAGCGACCCGATTTTTGGTAACCTGCCACAAAACAGCGAAGTTTGGATGTCACACGGTGATACAATTGTTAGTACGCCAGAAAACTTCAGACTTACAGCATCCACTGAAGATGTTAAATGGGCTGCATACAGGATAGAGGGCGAAGAAACATGGGGTGTACAGTTTCACCCTGAAGTGTTTCATACTGAACAGGGAGTAGCTATCCTTGGTAAATTCCTTGATGTTTGCGGTATGAAAAGAGACTGGACTCCTGCCTCTTTTATTGAGGTGACAGTTAAGGAGCTGAAAGAGGAGTTGGGTGACGATAAAGTGATTCTTGCTCTTTCAGGAGGTGTTGATTCATCAGTTACAGCCGTTTTACTTAATAGGGCTATTGGTGAAAATTTAACCTGTGTGTTTGTGGATCACGGTCTGTTACGTAAAAATGAATTTGAAACTGTTTTAGATGATTATGAGCATCTTGGCTTGAATGTTATAGGTGTTGATGCTAAACAGCATTTCTACAAAGAACTTAAAGGTGTAACAGATCCTGAAAGTAAACGTAAGATTATTGGCAAAGGCTTTATTGATGTCTTTGAGAAAGAGGCTAAAAAGCTGAAAGATATCAAATGGCTGGCACAGGGAACTATTTATCCGGATATAATTGAATCACTTTCAATAACAGGCGTAACAATAAAAAGCCATCATAATGTTGGTGGTCTCCCCGAAAAAATGAACCTGAAGCTCTGCGAGCCGCTCAAATTGCTTTTCAAGGATGAGGTTCGTAAGATTGGCCTGGAGTTAGGTATGAGACCGGGTCTGATTCATCGTCATCCTTTCCCGGGTCCTGGATTAGGTATCAGGATTCTAGGAGCTATAACACCTGAGAAGGTACGTATTGCTCAGGAAGCTGACGATATATTTATATCAGGACTTCGTGAAGCGGGACTGTACGATAAAGTATGGCAGGCAGGAGCAATTTTACTTCCCGTGCAATCGGTAGGCGTGATGGGAGATGAGCGTACTTACGAGAATACAATTGCATTGAGATCTGTTACTTCAACTGATGCTATGACAGCCGACTGGTCACGTTTGCCTTATGATTTTCTGGCAAAAATATCCAATGAAATAATTAATAAAGTTCAGGGTGTAAACAGAGTTGTTTATGATATCTCTTCAAAACCGCCTGCAACAATAGAGTGGGAGTGAAATTATAAATTTACCGGTGTTTTCAGCTCAGGATATGCAATCCTGGAGTGATAAACGGTCATCAATTTTTCTACAAAAACATTCTTTACAGTTTGAATATCCCTGAATGTGATTGGAGCAAGCTTGAAATATCCCTCTTCCACCTGAGTATCGATGATTTTGTCAACCTGCTCACGCAGTGCTTTTTCTGTATACTCAGGCAGGCTGCGTGATGAGGCTTCTACAGCATCAGCCATCATCATAATTGCTGTTTCCTTTGTAAATGGATTTGGACCCGGATAGCGGAAAGTGGCTTCGTTTGCCTCTTTGCCCGGGTTTGCATTTTTCCAGGAAATGTAAAAGTACTTTGGCATGCTGGTGCCGTGATGGGTTTCAATGAAATCAATAATCTGTTGAGGTATCTTGTGTTTCTGGGCAATCTTAACGCCATCTTTCACATGATTTATTATAATACGTGCACTTTCTTCAAAAGGTAGTCCGGCATGTGGGTTCATTCCCGGAGTCTGGTTTTCTGTGAAAAATGCAGGATTCACCATTTTCCCAACATCATGATATAATGCCCCTGTTCTTATTAATGAGGCGTTAGCTCCCAGTTTTGCTGCTGCAGCCATACCAAGATTGGACACTTGCAAAGAATGCTGAAATGTACCCGGAGCTTTTTCTGAGAGCTCTTTAAGCAGGGGCTTGTTGATATTTGAGAGCTCTACAAGAGTTACACCTGAGATAAATCCGAATGATTTTTCTACGAGGTATACCAGTGAATAGGAGAACATTATAAATATGAAGTTGATTAGGAAATAAATCAACATTACCCAGTCAACATCAGTTACGCTTCCCTCCTGATACATTACCAGTCCCAGATAAACCACAGAATAGGTGAAAAGTATGAAGAATGAGCTCCTTATTAGTTGAGAGCGTTCAGATAGTTCCTTCAACATGAATATTGATACCATTGTGGCGGATATTTCCAAAACTACAAACTCGAAAGAGAACGGGACCATGAGTGCACTCAGAATTATGGTAACAAGACTGGCAAAAAGGGCAGTTCTGGAGTCTATAAATGTGCGTATCAGAATTGTTAATATTGTATAGGGAATGATATATATACTGAAAAGATCAAAATTAACTGTTAAAGCTGTAAGTGAAACGAATATTACTATCAGCAATAACATGAAAATTACATGCTTGCGATTTCTGTATTCTGTAGGTCTGAAGAATAAAAGATACATGTAAAATGAGAGAAACATGAAAAACACAAGCACAAACTGACCCACAGTTTTCCATGTGCCTTTTGATGCACCGCCACTACGTTCTTCATATACCTGTTTTAATGAAGACAGAATATTATATGTGCGTGAATCAACTATTTCTCCCTGATCAATTATTCTTTGACCTTGCTGAACCATTCCTCTGCTTATGTCAACCTGTTGTATAAACTCTTCCCTGGCTTTATCGGAAGTTTCTGTATCGTAAATAATATTCTCCTGAATATATTCATTAATATTTGCCGATTTCAGAACGTTATCATAAATGCCTTCAGGGGTGTCGTTCAAAACACTTTCATAAGCAGAACGTATAGTGAAGAATGTATTAACCTTCCTTGATTCAGCTACGTTGCCTTTTTTAAGTCTTAAAGCCTCTGTTCTGGATGCTGATATCCTGTCGTAATCCTCAGAACGCATGATACCTTTATCATAGATCTCGTTTAACCTTTTGCGAATATAAATCTTATATTCCGGAGAAAGCTCTGAAAGTCTGGAATTCAAATTAACATCTGCATCAAAATTAGCAAGTGCATTGATCTTTATCTCATCATTGATCTCGAAATAAGGTTCGTAGTATTGTAAAATACTATCCTGTTCATTTTTCAGGAGATCGGCAGGTTTATAGATTGGAAAATCAAATGGTGCAGTAAGTAGTCCGTATTGCCAGGGTCTGCCTTCAGTGAAAGAGTAGTTGAAGCTTCCTTGTCTTGGAAATATATATGTAACAAAGAGTATGGCAATTACAAAAACCAATGGTACAAATACTTTGGTTTTTATTCGGATTTTCTTTTTAGAAGTCTTGTTGAATGTAGAGTTCATATTCACTATGTTAACCTCTTGGTTTGTTAATAGAACAACTTAATTAAGTAATTGTTTTATCACATATTAAATACAAATATATAACAAATTAACGCAAGAACAACACTTTAAATAAGCTTCTGACAATCTTTAAGTGAATTAGTTTTTACACTAGGAGATAAATTTAAAATATTAATTTTGCATTATAATGATAATGAAAAACGAATTGGAGAAAAATAAAATTGATTTAGTGTACCTATGGGTGGATGGAAGTGACCCAAAATGGTTAGAAAAAAAACTGAAGTTTACGGGAGTATTTGATGATTCGACTGAAGTTAATAACATAGGAAGATATATAAGCAACGATGAATTAAAATACTCATTAAGATCAATTGAAAAAAATATTCCTTGGATAAATAAGATTTATATCGTGACGGATGATCAGCGACCTCATTGGCTCAATATTAATCATCCATTAATACAAATTGTTGACCATAAAGAGATAATTCCCGAAGAGGCGTTACCCTGTTTTAATTCTGCCGTGATAGAGTATTTTGTATATAAAATCCCCGGTCTTCAAGAACATTTTCTTTTGGCTAATGACGATCAGTTTTTTAATAAGAAACTTACTCCTGAGTATTTTTTTAATCAGGATGGACTACCTATTGTAAGGTTAAAGAAAAAAATAACTGGAAAATGGCATTATAAAATAAAAGGTTTGTTTAGGAAGCATTTGGGGCAGTACATTTCAACAGTAATTGAAGGTGCAAAGATCGTCGAAAAACTTTACGGAGTTTATTATTCTGCTATTCCACACCATAATACAGATGCATATTTAAAATCAGATTACAAATATGCCATCGAAAATGTATTTGATAAACAAGTTAGTAAATCACTATCCAGCCATATTAGACAATATGGCGATTTACAAAGGTGTGCCATTTCATATTATACTTTAGCTGTAGGTAAAGCAGAGGTGAAATATGTGGGAAGAAAGGAGTCCAGCCGTATCAATGTGCAAAGAAAAAACTATTATGCATATTTGAAAAAATATAATCCTGACCAGTTTATTTTAAATGACGGTCAGCATGCTAATGAAGATGACAGAAAAAGGATTAAGCCATTTCTTGAAAGTATCTACCCGGATAAATCCTCGTTTGAACTTTAATGCGTTATTTAAACTAAAGTAAATTTATCTCCTGCATTCACTAAAGCCGATTTAAGTTGTAAATTTAAATTGTATAGAAATGTTAGTGCAACAAATTTCCTCTGTGACATGTAAAAACCTATATTTCAAAGTTTGATTTTTCAGGTAGAATTGTATCGAATGCTTTCTCCAAATCTTCCATTACCTTATCATAATTTCTAATATGAGCATTGTCGTTGAGACAGATTAGCTTATAACTTTGGTCGTAAATAGCTTTTATAGCCTTTTTAGATCTCAACACCAAAGGAAACATTTTTGTATCTTGGTAAGTATTGTAGGGCTCAAAGTTGGAGCGGCATATCTGCCAGGTTCGAAATAGTTCAGGTGTATAGTCCTGTGTACTACGGAAACGGTTCTCTGAAGCCTTAGTCAGCTTGTCGCCCGCATAATCCCACACCTCATTGAAAGTGGATTTCAGGTATGGCTGTGCATTGTGAGGGGTCATTAATGTGATAAACTTACCGTAGGGCTTTAATAATCGTGTCAGTCTGGCTCTTTTACCGTATGATGGATGAAACCATTTGTCATGATCACGAGCCATAACCTCTCGCTTATCAAAACGTTCATTAATGATTTTAATGTTGTTTTTTAGGGTTTTAGACCATAGTCCTATTCCTGAATTGTGGCGAAAAGCTGCAATGTCGTTGGGTAGTCCGTTAGTAAAGAATCTTTCCTTACTTAAATTATTAATAATGAAAAAGTCATCATTGAAATAGACAAAATGTTCTGTCAGATCAGGGATTTTATGCATATAAATCTCGATAAGACAAGAGTTAAATACAGGCAAGAATTTTTCCGGGATATAGTCAGAATGGTTTACAAGCGAAAGTTTGGGATGATCGACATTAAGCCACTCCGGCTTTTGGCCACTGGTAACAAAATGTATTTTTCTGACCCAGGGTGCAAATTTTTCTATGCCTCTAAACCAGTATTTTAAAAATCCATGATCGCGAAAACGAGCTTCAGAAAACTCATTCGTAGTGTTATCAATTCCTTTTTTGCTGTATTTAGAAAAATCTGCCTTCCATTTAGGATCGTTCATGTCAACCCAAGTGACTACAAAATCAATTTCCATTTTATTAATCTTTTTCTATTAAACCAATCACTTATATGACAGATAAGGTTGTGATTGCGCGCTTAAGTCTATTTTGAGTTTCTTCCTTGCCAATAATTTCAGTAATGTCGAAAATATGCGGTCCTTTACCTTCGCCAACTATCGCCAAGCGATACGCATTCATAATATTACCTGTATGCAATTCGTTGGCTTTTATCCATTCCATTACAATCTTCTCTTGGTTATGAGCGCTGAAGTCATCCATTTGCATGTTTAATTCAACAAGTTGCTGCATGTATTGAGGAGTGTCTTCTTTCCAGCGTTTGCGGACAGTTTTTTCGTCGTAACTCTCAGGTGCCACAAAGAAATAAGAAGTTTGATCCCATAATTCACTGACAAAATGAATTCTCTCTTTTACCAATGAAACCACTTTCGATACCTTATCAGTGGTTGAGTTGATACCTTTTTCTATAAGTGTTGGCTCATAAAGTTCAGCCAGCACTGTATCAGGCATTTTCATCAAGTATTGGTGATTGTACCATTTGGCTTTTTCAATATCAAATTTCGCCCCACTTTTGCTGCATCTCTCGAAAGAAAATGCTTCAATAAGTTCTTCCAAAGAAAATATTTCCTGTTCAGTTCCGGGGTTCCATCCTAAGAATGCAAGAAAATTTACAATTGCTTCAGGTAGATAACCTCTTTCGCGATATCCTGACGATATTTCATCTGTTTGTGGATCTTTCCATTCTAATGGGAACACAGGGAATCCAAGTCTGTCACCATCCCTTTTGCTAAGCTTCCCTTTACCGTCAGGCTTCAGAAGCAGTGGCAGATGGGCGAATGCAGGCATTGTATCATGCCAGTCCAGACTTCTATAAAGCCACACATGCAATGGTGCTGATGGAAGCCACTCTTCTCCTCTGATAACGTGTGTGATCTCCATTAGATGGTCATCTACCACATTTGCCAGATGGTATGTTGGAAGTTCATCTGCTGATTTGTAAATAACCTTATCATCAAGTATAGATGAGTTAATGACAACTTCACCTCTTAACATATCATTTACAGTGATATCTTGTCCAGGTTCAATTTTTATTCTTACAACATACTGAGTCCCTGCTTTAATTAGAGTTTCTGTTTCTGATTCAGATAGTGTAAGTGAGTTTCTCATAAAATCTCTTGTAGACGCATCGTATTGAAAATTAGATATTTCTGATCTTTTTGAATCCAGTTCCTCAGGTGTATCAAAAGCAATATAAGCTGCACCCTTATCAAGTAATTGTTTTACATATTTTTTATATGTTTCTTTACGTTCTGACTGCCTGTAAGGACCAAATTCTCCTCCTTTAGAGGGACTTTCATCAAAAGAAAGTCCGAGCCAGTCAAATGTTTCCTGTATATATTCTTCTGCTCCGGGCACAAACCTTGCTGAGTCGGTATCTTCAATTCGCAGGATAAAATCACCTCCTTGTTGTTTAGTATATAGATAGTTGTACAATGCAGTGCGTACACCGCCAATATGCAACGGACCAGTAGGGCTGGGTGCAAATCTTACTCTTACTTTTTGATTCATAATAGTGGATGTCTTTGATAATGTGCAAAGGTATGTAAATTTGATAAGTTTTCAATACCAAATTACATCACAAGAAGAACACAGATTCATTACCCATATTGAAAAGCAGATCAAGGATGCTCAGGTTGTTTTGAAACCCATGTTTGTCAGAAAAGACCTGGTAATACGATTCAGTTTTAAAATCAGATTTAAGTTTCGGATGAATAGTCTCACGAAGATCAATGGTTTTTTCTGCCGGCTCTGTGATGTATGATTTAGTGTAAGAAATTTCTTTGTCAATTCCTGTCAATCTGCATATCAGTTCGCGTAATTGTTCATTCAAGTCGTGTAGAAATATTATTTTCTTCTCATAAAATGGTCTGAAGTCATCTTCATAAAACTGGAAAAAAGGAGTTGAATTGTAAGCTGAAATAATGGCATTCCAATGAAGGTGACGCCAATTACCATGCTCTGAAATGCGAATATCCTTCATTAAGCATTTTACACTATCAGGCTTCTCAATGGGTACACTCAGTGTTAGAGGCCCATTTGCGCCGCAAATAATGCATCTGTTTCTGTAGGATTGCTTTTGGTAGTTGTCATTAATCTCTATTACTGCCTTATCACACTTTTTGAGTGCAGAGTAATACTCTATCGGAGCAAGATAGAGAGATGAAAACAGAGTTACGGTAGTCTCCGGGAGTATCATGCGGGAACCTTAGCACTGCGGAACAATCTTTTCCAGCGAACTCTTCCCTTAAACCAATCTTTGTCTTTTTCCAGAGATAACCAAATCAGTTGAGGCTGACCAACTATATGATCTTCGGGTACAAAACCCCATGAGCGGGAGTCTGCCGAATTGTGGCGATTGTCACCCATCATAAAATAATAGTCGAATTTGAAAGTGTATGAATCAGCCTCTTCTCCATTTATGTAAACTTTTCCGTCAAGAAAAGCAAATTCATTACCTTCATAATTTTTTATACATCTTTCATAAGTTGCAACTTTGTAGTCCACATCACCGTCGAATGTTATGGTTGTCCCTTTAGCGGGAATCCATAAAGGTCCGTAATTGTCACGAGTCCATTGAGTATTGTAGTCAAGTGGGAAATAATAACTTGTTCCGGGTAATTCTCTCTCCCTGATTACATCCCATACAAAAGGTTTTGACCTCATAGTTTCGACCATTTCGTTTGTCAGAGGTATACTGAAATAAATTCTGCCGTTATTACCGTCACGAGCTCTCAGACTAAACATCGACATGCTTAAACTGTCAACACCTGTCAGGTCCTGTGAACGAATAACCATTTGTCCGTAACCGTTTTGTGTATAGTAGTCGGCTATGTTAATTCCCAAATCACTAAAAACTTCTGCTGCTATTTGCGTCCCGTCTGTGTGAATCATATAGTTATGTTGCGATAAGCGGGGATTTGGGATATAATTTCCATCTATAAATACAGAGTCGTTATTTAGCTCAATAGTCTCTCCTGGAAGTCCTATGCATCGTTTGACATAATTCTCTCTTCTGTCAACCGGGCGGTAAACAATGTCACCATAGGTACTTTTATCAGCACGTACACCCTCACTACCATTGGGATGCATTTTTGAAAGCAGGTAGAAATCTACACCTTGCTGATTCAACGCAACTGTGTCTCCTACAGGGAAATTAAATACTACTATATCATTTCTTTCAACTTTACCGAATCCTTTCAGTCGATTGTATTTCCATTGAGGCTTTTCAAAATATGATTTGCCACCGGTAACGGGCATTGTATGTTGTGCCAGTGGAAAAGATAGTGGTGTAATTGGTGCGCGAGGACCATAACTGAGCTTACTTACTGCGAGAAAGTCACCTACAAGAAGAGATTTCTCAAGAGAAGATGTGGGGATCTGATAATTCTGAAAGAAAAATGTATTTATAAAATATACAGCTATCAATGCAAAAATAATTGCATCAACCCATTCCATTGTTTTACGAAATGCACTGTTTTTAGATCTCTTCCAAAATCCCCAAGGTATATATTTAGTAATATATATATCCAGGAAAAGCAGTATAAAAAGTAATACCCAAGGAGATTGTGACCAAAATGAAAATAAAATGGTAAGTATTGTCCATACGACAAACCATAACCATTGTCTGCGCGAGGCTTGTCCGAAACGTTCTTTAAGAGTCATAGTCTTTTAATATTTATCTTAATCATTACAGGTTTCCGAGCATGTCTTTCATTCCAAGAAACCCCTTCTTACCATTTGTAAATTCCGCAGCAAGTACTGCACCCAGTGCAAATCCCTTGCGACTCTTTGCGTCATGTGTAATTTTGATGCTGTCAGCTTCAGATTCATATATAACTGAGTGAATCCCGGGAACTTCACCTTCCCTGAAAGATGTGATTTTTAATATATTCTCTGATGAGACAGAGGAGTCCTTTGCATTATTATTAGATTTTGCATTTTTTGCCTGCTCTGAGTATTCTTCTAATACCCAGCCGTTTTTTCTTTCAATATTAGAAACAATATCTTCTGCAAGTGTAATAGCTGTACCGCTTGGAGCATCAAGCTTATGAATATGATGAGTTTCTTCCATTCTTACATCATAATCCGGAAAACGGTTCATTAACTTTGACAGGTAGTTGTTAAGAGCAAAAAATAAATTTACACCCAAACTAAAGTTTGAAGCGTAAAAGAATGTTTTACCATTATTGTTACATTCATTTTTAATCACATCTATATGTTCAAGCCAGCCTGTAGTGCCTGAAACTACTGGTACGTCTGCCTCAAAAGCTTTTTTATAATTGAAGAGGGCACTTTTGGGTGATGTAAATTCAATTGCTACATCTGCACTTTTAAATGAATCAGAGCTAAACTTTTCTTCTTCATTTATATCGATTGTACAAACAATATCATGTCCTCTTTCACGGGCAATTTTTTCAATTTCATGCCCCATTTTTCCGTAACCTATAAGAGCTATTTTCATTTATCCTAATTACTTATGAACAGCAAAAATACAAAAAATGGTTGACTTACACTATTTATGAGAAAAATAGAATTGATTCATAGCCAGCCTTGATCTCTGTACCATTTTACAGTTTTCTCAATACCCTGTTTCAATCTGTGTTTAGGCTCAAAGTCAATATCCTTTTTAAGTGGAGTTATGTCGCATGCCCAATTGCGTTGCTTCATGATTCGGTATTTGTCACTATTAAAGGTAGATGCTTTTCCGAGAATTGCAGCAATCTTTTCGCTGATCCATGCAGCAGGTTTCACAATAAACAGAGGTAGTTTTATTCTGACAACATGTTTTTTATCAAGAACATCCTGTACGATTTGGTTAAACTCCGAATCTGTGTAACAATCTCCATCGGCAACTATATATTCTTTCCTGACTATTCCCTTTTCAATGAGTTTGAAGATTACGTCGACCAAATCCTCACTGTAAATGAATGTGAGTATCTGTTTCTTAAAGCCCGCACCAACATTAAGTCCTCCTTTTACAGCTTTCATCAATATGTAGTAATCCTTATCACGGGGTCCGTAAACGCCTGTAGGTCTAATAATAATGTAGGGGAAGTCTTCAAGTCTTTTAAGATAGTTTTCGGCTTTCAGCTTACTTTTTCCATACGCTGTGGTGGGATTGGGTGTGTGATCTGATTTTATTGGAGTATAACCTTTCTCGTCACCTGTACCTAGCGCACTTAAAGAACTCATTAATACGAAAGCTTCAGGTATGGCATCAATCTCAATAAGTGTCTCAGCCAAATTACGTGTCTGTTCGAAATTAACATTGTCGAAATCTGCTTTATGAAGCGCTTTAGTTAAGCCTGCAATATGAATTACATAATCGAACTTTCCATAGTTCTCAGATAGTTTTCTTAATTGATCCTTTAGGCTGTCTTTATTGGAATAATCAAGATTTACAAGCTTTATTCTGTTGTCTGATAAATACTTACGGCTACTGCTCTTCCTTACGCCAGCCCAAGTGTCGTAGCCCAGTTCCAGAGCTTTGTCAACTGCTGTGCTTCCGATAAAACCGCTGGCTCCGGTTATAAGTACCTTTTTTTTATTCATCTGTTTCTTCTTAACTATTGCAAAAATAACAATTAGTTAATGATTTAAAAGTAGAGAATCAGTGAATTTTTTATTACTTTGCGTAACTAAAACAGTATTTAAATTGTTTTAGTATCAATTGGAATCTAAATCAAAAAAAATTATGAGTAAAAAAGCAGTCACGCAGGAACCTTTATCAAAGCCCAGAAAAAAAGATTTAACCGTATTAGTTACTAATTTCCTGACTGAAAATAATGACAAACAATTTAATTATAAGCAAATTGCAGCAGCATTAAATATACGCGGAGAGGATGGTCGAAGAGTATTGATAAAAGTGCTTGACAAATTACGAGATGATGAGGTGTTACTTGAATCGTCAAGAGGAAGGTATAGAATAAATAACAGAGGGCTGATTCTGGAAGGTCGTTTTGAAAGAAGAAGCAACGGTAAGAATTTCTTTGTACCGGATGATGATGGAAATACTGTCTACATACCTGAACGTAATAGTAAGCATGCCATGAATGGTGATCGCGTAAAGGTGCAACTACTTGCGAAAAGGAAACGTGCTGATAGTGAAGGGGTAGTTATTGAGATACTTGAACATACACAAAGTCGTTTCGTTGGTGTCCTGGAGGTTCAGAAGCATTTCGCATTTTTGGTGATGGATAATAAGTATCTATCGAACGATATCTTTATTCCTAAAGAGGATCTTAAAGGAGCTAAGAATGGCGAGAAAGTGGTTGTTGAAATTGTGGAATGGCCTGAAAAAGCTAATAATCCGGTAGGAAAGGTTATAGATATTCTTGGTGAGCCTGGACAGAACGACACAGAGATGCATGCTATACTTGCTCAATATGATCTTCCTTATAAATATCCTGAAAAAGTTGAGAAGTTTGCTGAGTTAATTTCAGATAAGATAGATGAGAGAGAGATAACAAAGAGAGAAGACTTTAGGGATGTTTTCACAATAACTATCGACCCTAAAGATGCTAAAGATTTTGATGATGCGATTTCAATACGTCAATTATCACCCAACCAATGGGAAGTGGGTGTGCATATCGCCGATGTTACTCATTATGTGAAACCCGGTGATCTTATTGATGAGGAAGCAGAGAAAAGAGCTACATCAATATATCTGGTTGACCGAACTATACCTATGTTGCCGGAGAGATTGAGTAACGGGTTATGCTCTCTCAGACCTAATGAAGAGAAGTTATGTTTTTCTGTGATTTTCAATATGAATGAGAATGCAGAAGTAAAAAAATCACGTATCGTTCGCACTGTAATTAAATCGGATAGCAGACTTACTTATGAAGAGGCACAGGCAGTTATTGAAACAGGTAAGGGGGCATTTTCTTCTGAAATACTTAAATTAAACGACTTGGCAAAACAGCTGCGAGAAAGACGCTTTGCAGAAGGAGCAATTAATTTTGAAAGATATGAGGTAGAATTTAATCTAGATGAGAAAGGTAAACCGCTTGGTGTGTTTTTTAAGGAGTCAAAAGAGGCTAATCATCTAATTGAGGAGTTGATGCTATTGGCAAACAGAACCGTAGCAGAAGCTATTGGTAAGGTGCCTAGAGATAAAAAAGCAAGAGCATTCGTTTATAGAATACACGATGTTCCGGATCCAGAAAAACTGGATATATTTAATTCATTTATTCTTCGTTTCGGACATAAGATTAAGACATCGGGATCTAAGGCTGAAGTAGCAAGAAGTTTGAATTCGGTACTTGATAAAGTTCAGGGTCGTCCTGAAGAGAACCTGATTGAAACTATCGCTATACGTACAATGTCGAAAGCAATTTATTCTACAAAAAATGTAGGACATTACGGCCTGGCATTTGATTACTACACTCATTTTACTTCTCCTATACGCAGATATCCGGATATGATGGTGCACCGTTTACTGGAAAGGTATCTTGATGGTGCGAAAAGTGTAGACCAAAATTCACTTGAGGCTGAAAGCAAACATTGTTCTGATATGGAGCAGATTGCAGCTAATGCTGAGCGTGATTCTATCAAATACAAGCAGGTGGAATTTATGTCAGACAAGCTTGGAAAGGTCTATGATGGTGTGATTTCAGGAATTACTGAGTGGGGGATTTATGTTGAGATTAATGAAAATAAATGCGAGGGGATGATTCCTATCAGAGAACTGGATGATGATTTTTATGAACTGGATGAGAAGAATTACAGACTGGTTGGACGACGCACAAAAAGAGAATACCGACTTGGGCAACCGGTCACCATACAGGTAGCTAAAGCTAATTTAGAACGCAGACAGCTGGACTTTATTTTTGCTAACTGATCAGCTTTCTAAATACTGATGTTTTGCTAAAAGCGTGTTGAAAAAAAACAGGACCCATGAACTCTCTCTTTTCCCATACAGCAGGATTGTTGAGATTGGGAAAAGGTGAAAGATAGTATTTACGGTCACTATTATCAACTATCAGGTATCCACCTCTTTTAATGTGTGGAATAGCTCTTTTGATGCATGAGTTGCGTGCACGACCATCCACCACAACTATATCAAAACACTCTGTTTCAAACTGATCAATAGAATTCACATACTTCTCGAATGATAGTCCAGATGATTTTTTATCTTTTGAAATAAAATCATCAGGATTTTCAGGATTTAGTTTATTGAAGTTGTCAATCGGTACACCCTCAATTCCTTTAACTGAAACATTTTTTAAATTGAGATCCTCAAGTTTTTCTCTGAGTGATTTAATCCAAAATGTGTCATGTTCAACAGAGACAACATCTTTACAACGGGAAGCAAAAAATAGGGTAGATCCACCTGATCCCCATTCAAATACTCTGATTCCGCTATTGCAAATTTTATCCAGAAATTCGATAGCATCATAAGTCATCCATGGCAATCCCAAACTTAAAGTACTTTCACATGATTTTTTATCTCTGTGCCATCTGTTGAAGTATTTAATATGAGAAAGGGTTTTATTTTCTATGGCAAACTCTACTGCAAAACGTATGAAAAGTAATGAGTCTTTCATTTCTTTTTCTTTTTTAAATTAAAAAACCAGTTTTCAACTTCACTTGACATTTCCAGTTTTAGGAATTTACAGGAAAGTATATATAATCCTACTATCAAAACAGCATTAGTGAGAATATATAGAATAGTATTGTGGATACTAAGTGTAATAAAGTATGATATAATTGTGCAAATCATAGCTATTGCCAAGTAAGGCAGCACATCCTTTAAAAAGGATACAGCATTATAGCCTATCAGCTTACCGGACAAAACAACTAATATCAGTAGTGTAACAGCTGTGTAAATCACCCAGCTTCCAGCGAGTGCCATCAATCCTTCAGGAAGTAGTAAAACTATCAGTATAATCAACAAAATTGATTTGAATATCTCAACTCCAAGGAAATAGGCTGATTTCTCTTTAGCTATGAATAATTCATTAAAAATAAATATAAAAGGAGAGAGCATGCCCGCAAATGTAAGTATCCTGAAATAAGGAACTGCTTCAAGCCATTTTTCTTTAAAGAAGAGGAAAAAAAGAGATTCTGCCGTTATTATCATGATAAACCCCACCGGAAAAGAGATAAACGATATCGATTTGATCAGTTTACTCAATATTCTTTTCATCCTGTCACTGTCTCTGTTTACCTCTGATAAAATCAGCATTGCCACCGAACGAAATGTATTTGACATAGTAACAAACGGTATATCCTGATACCTTTTTGCCTGATTAAAATAGGCCACCTGATTCATAGGGTAGAACATTGCTATTAAGCTGGGATAAATATTGTTTGCAACTGTTGATATTGTATTAGACACAAGCAGTTTACTGCTAAATGAGAAAAAGGAAGACAATCTCTTTTTACTGAATATTCCATTAGGACGCCACCCGGAATAAATCCAAAGAAGAATTGTTCTGATAAGTGCAAATAATATCGACTGAAATACTAACGCCCATACACCTAAGTCGTAAATTGCCATTAATACAGCAACAATATCGGCTATCAAAAGTGCAAATATATTGATTTTTGATAAGCCCTTGAAATCTGCCTTTTTAGTAAGTATCGTATAATGGATAAGTCCAAAAGCATTAAAAACAAGTGAAAAAAAGAGTACTCGTGCAACAGGTACTATTTCAGGTGTGTGGAAAATATCGCCCAGAAGAGGAGCAGAAAAATACAATAACAGATACAAAACTATGCTTAGTGATATATTAAAAATAAACACCGTAGAGTAATCTGTATCTGTAAGATTATGTCTGTTTAGTAGAGCTCTGCCGAAACCGCTATCGATAAGGATTGTGGAGAATGCTATAAAAATTGCGAGCGAACCAAAGATCCCGTATTCTCTTGCACTGATAATATTCATAAGGATCAGCATACTTGCAAAATTAAGCAGCTGCTGCCCAAACTTATCAATAAAACTCCAGAAAAGGGACAGAATAGTTTTACTCTTTAATGAAGATTCCGTCATGGGGAGGCTCATGTTGTCGATTATTCAGGCAAAAATAGACATTTTTTCTGAGATACTTTACATTGTCAGATCCAATAGTATTAAGTGTTACTTTTTTTGTACTTTTGAAATAGTATCATAAAGTAAATGACATTTTCAGAAGAAATAAAAAATGAGGCGTTAAGACTTGGATTTGATGAATGTGGTATTAGCCGCGCAGAGGATTCAGGTGAAGAAGATCGCTATATGCGATGGATAGAAGACAACCATCATGCTAGTATGGGATATATGGAGAGAAATATCGATAAGAGACTGGATCCGCGTATACTTGTCGATGGTGCTAAATCTATAATCTCAGTAGCATTGAATTACTACCCTCACAGGAAACAACCTTTCCATGCACCTCAGTTTGCCTATTATGCTTATGGTAAGGATTACCATGATGTAGTAAAGGGTAAATTAAAGCAATTATTATCATTCATACGTCAACATTATCCAGAGGTAAGCGGAAGGTATTTCTCAGATTCTGCTCCTGTGTTGGAAAGATTTTGGGCAGCACAGGCCGGCATTGGTTTTATTGGCAAAAACACTCTGCTAATCATTCCCGGAAAAGGATCTTTTTTCTTTTTAGGAGAATTGATAATAGATCTTGAGCTTGATTATGATTCACCCATATCGGAAAATTGCGGAAGCTGTACACGCTGTCTTGATGCTTGTCCTACAAATGCCATTGAAGAACCGTTTCTGATAAATTCAAACAAGTGCATTTCATATCAGACAATAGAAAATCGTGGTGAAATCTCTCCTGAAATCTCTCCAAAGTTAAAAAACTATGTTTTCGGTTGCGATATATGTCAAAAAGTTTGCCCGTGGAACAGATTATCCACACCACATGGTACTCCTGAATTTATGCCATCAGAAGATTTTTTGTCTATCGATTTAATCAAACTGACTGAAATGGATGAAGAGGAGTACCAAAAGTTGTTTCGAGGCTCTGCAGTAAAAAGAACAAAGTTTGCAGGACTAAAGCGAAATGTTAATGCGATTTCCAAAAACCGTAATAAATAACTATTTTTGTATATAAATATACAATGGAAGAAAATTTCGATATTCGTAACAGTGAAAGTTTTCAGAACACAGATAGTGACTTTGAATTAACCCTGCGTCCACTTACTTTTGGTGGATTTAAGGGACAGAATAAGATTGTGGAAAATCTGAAGATTTTTGTTAGCGCAGCACGAATGCGTGGAGAATCTCTCGATCATGTATTGCTCCACGGACCTCCCGGTCTCGGAAAAACAACGCTTGCCAATATTATAGCAAGCGAGCTTGGTGTAGGATTTAAAGTTACTTCAGGTCCTGTTCTTGATAAACCCGGAGATCTTGCAGGAATACTAACCTCTTTGGAAGAGAATGATGTGTTATTTATTGATGAAATACACCGCTTGTCACCCATTGTTGAGGAATATCTGTATAGTGCAATGGAGGATTACCGTATTGATATACTTATAGATAAAGGACCAAGTGCACGTTCAATACAGATAGATCTTAATCCATTCACACTGGTCGGAGCTACTACCAGAAGCGGATTGCTTACAAGCCCCCTGAGAGCTCGTTTTGGAATTAATATGCATCTTGAGTATTATGATGCAGAAACACTTACAGGTATTGTACTCAGATCAGCAGATATACTTAAAATCAGCTGCAAAATAAATGCAGCTGAGGAAATAGCATCAAGGAGTCGTGGTACACCCCGTATTGCTAATGCTTTATTAAGACGAGTTCGTGATTTCGCTCAGGTAAAAGGCAATGGCTCAATCGATAAATCAATATCTACTTATGCACTTGAGGCTTTAAATATCGATAAGTATGGATTGGATGAAATAGATAATAAAATTCTACTTACGATTATTGATAAGTTTAAAGGAGGACCTGTTGGTATCACCACCATTGCAACTGCTATTGGTGATGACCCGGGAACAATTGAGGAGGTTTATGAACCCTTTCTTATTAAAGAGGGTTTTATAAAACGCACACCTCGCGGAAGAGAAGTAACTGAACTTGCATACCGACATCTGGGACGCAAAAGAATCAGTAATGAACAAGGGATGTTGTTTTGATAAAAAAAACTATCATTGGAACAATGTTGTCAAAAATTATCCCTTCAGAAAATAACCTTGATTCCTTCGGAAATATTTCTGTCAATTTTATTCTTTATAGCTAACTAAGTAAAAATGTAACTTACTGAAGGTCGCTGAATATTAGTTCCAATTGTAAACTACCCTCCCTTTTATCTAAAACTGTCGCTGTAGGCCACATTAGATTTTGGATTTTGGTAAGCATCTGCTGAGAAGAGTAACCTTGTTGAACTGTTGAATAAGTTGCTTCAACCGGTATGAGATAATAAACCAGATCATAAGGTTCACCGTCATTGGCCTGGTTATAGTAATTTATCAAAGATGAAATATTGTTGAATTTATAGGAATAAGTTGATGCATCAAACTTCTCAGAGAGGAAGCTCGTAACATTATCTCTCAGCTTCCTGTTTTCAAAAAAGCCATTCAATGAATCTTTATTAATAAGAAGAAGATAATCAGGTGGACTTAATTTCACCATTTCATTATCTGATGCATCCGGTAGGGCATATACAGTGAAATTTACAAGGTTTAAAGCCTTCGACTGTAAATTTTCATGTATCTCAGATATCGGGAATTTTAGTTCAGTATTAACACCTGCAGGACTTTTTATATACGTATATGTGGGATTGTCTTTAAGAAGCTCAATATTGTTGCTCTCAATATGGTTAATTTGTCTTACTTCAGGTGTGTTATTCAACTTGAATACTCCCGTGCGAATAGTATCCTGTCCAGTTGAAGACCCTTTTACATCATTGTACTTGTAATAAATAAATAAAGAAGTCATATCCGCACTCAGAATAGTGCTGTTCCCAAAACTGGTAGTGAAATATAGTCCAGGGAAAAATTCTCTGAACGTGTCGGTGTCTGACAATTTACCATTCCCCGGCTTCTTATATTCTGTGAGAAAACTCTCTCCAATAGAATTGGGGATTTCAACATTAATGTAATATTCTTTGTAGTTTACTGTTGAGTAATCCTCTGCTGTGAAAGATCTGTTTCTATATGTTGAATTTCTTCCCGTGAAAATCTGTTCACCCAGAGGTGCAGACATATCTGCGAACTTTTTCGGATCCACATTTGTATAATCAGCGAATCCCTTTAAAGATTTCGCAACTTCGTAAACTGATAATCTCATAGGAGCAATTGAGTCTCCTACAATTGATGTATAAGCTACCTCTACTCTCACTGAGTCAATAATTGCTCCTTCCTTGAAGTCCATGCCTTTTGGAAGATAAAATTCAGCAATATACTCTGATTTTATTGAACCGAAAACCGGATCAGCGTATTCACCAAGTACAGGATAGTTTGTTTCACCAAACATAGAATCCACTTGCACAGTGCGTGCCTGTAGCTGTAAAGTGTCAATACCTACTGCCAATCTGTCTTTTCCCGGCTGAATGGTGAAGCCTACCTGATCTAGTGTGTCATTACACGAGACAGAGAGTATTGTGACAAAGGTTATAATAAGTAGCTTATATATAGTCTTGAGCTTCATTCGTTTCAAATAATATTATTTCAACGCCGCAAATATCCAAAAAAAATATGTGAATTGAAAACAGAATATTGCTTTCTTTCTAATTTTAAATATAATTGTGTATAGATGAAGCTAAAAATGAGGTTTATTTAAGAGTTTTGTTCTCATTCAGCTATTTTATTGTAGAATGATTCAATCTCATCCACACTTTTTTCAAAATCAGGCTGATAAGGGAGATAGTCTATCTTTTCATCTTTTATATATTGCAAAACTTTGGGGTCTACATCCTGGCTACCCAAGATTACGCCATCGGAAAAATCAACAGCTAATTTCATCAGATTCTGATAATCCATTATACCTCTGCTTTTTACCTTATCTATTTCTGGCTCACCAATTCCGTCAAAACGAAGCTTCTCAGCTATATTTTTATTGAATGGCTTTTTGAAAGTTTCATCATAGAGAGAGTATATAACTTTTGTATCTTTGAAACAGGGGTCATCTTTATATCCTTTTTTGACATAGAGTGGGGCAAGTGCACTAAACCAGCCGTGACAGTGAATGACATCCGGAACCCAGCGCAACTTCTTTATCGTTTCCATTACTCCACGCACAAAGAAGATACTGCGTTCTTCATTATCATCATATTCTTCTCCGTTCTTGTCAACCAGAGTTTCCCTGTTTTGGAAATAATCCTCGTTGTCAATAAAATAAACCTGCATACGTGCTGATTGTATTGACGCCACTTTGATAATCAGAGAGTTATCTGAGTCGTCAATTATAAGGTTCATTCCGGACAGTCTAATAACTTCGTGAAGTTGGTTTCTTCTTTCATTGATACTTCCATACTTAGGCATAAAAGCACGAATCTCCATACCTTTTTCCTGAATGGCTTGAGGTAGATATCGCGAAGTATTTGAAATTGGAGTTTCATCTACATAAGGGTAGATTTCCTGCGTAATGTATAAAATTTTTTTCTGAGACATGAAGTTAATTATCTTAATTTGAGTACAAAGATAATAAAAAAAATCCACATAATTACAAAATATAAAAGCTTAAATCTCGTAAAAGACAGGTAGTGAGCGAGATAAGAGTTTTGTTGGTGATATTTTCGAGTGAAATATTGCAAATATTTTCAATATATGACAATTATTTTGTTGCTTTGCACTGTAAAATGCGGTCGATGAAAATAATAGATACTATTTCCGAAATAAAAAGTCAACTGCAAGGTTATCGTAAAAAGGGAAAAACGATAGGCTTAGTCCCTACAATGGGTGCCCTTCATGACGGTCATGCTGCTCTTGTAAAAAAATGTGTTGCTGAGAATGATATCAGCATAGTGAGTATATTTGTGAATCCCACGCAGTTTAATAATAAGGAAGATCTCAGGCTTTATCCACGTACACCTGAAAAGGATTATAAATTACTCCAAAAACTTGGAGTCGATTATATATTTTCCCCTTCAGTGCATGAGATGTATCCGGAGGAAGACAAGCGTATATTTGATTTTGGTCAGCTCGACAAGGTGATGGAGGGAGAGTTCAGACCGGGGCATTTCAATGGTGTCGCACAGATAGTGAGTAAACTGTTTAAGATAATAGAGCCTGACAATGCTTATTTCGGAGAAAAGGATTTCCAGCAACTGGCCATTGTAAAAGAGATGGTCAGGCAACTCTTAATGCCAGTGAAAATAATAGGAATCCCTATTGTAAGAGAAAATAGCGGACTTGCTATGAGCAGTCGTAATCAGCGACTGTCTGAAGAACAAAAGATAAACGCCTCAGAGATATACAAAATATTACTCGAAAGTCTTTCTTTAAAAAGTGAGCTAAATCCCAAAAAACTCACAGATCATATAATGGAAAAAATAAACAGAGTTCCCGGTTTACAAGTAGAGTACTTTCAGATAGTTGATGGGGATAATCTTCAAACTATTGATTCCTGGAACGATTCCGATTATATCGTAGGGTGTATTGCTGTATTCTGCGGAGATGTAAGATTAATTGACAATATCAGATACAAATAAAAATATGTGGGTTGAAATATTAAAATCAAAGATACACAGGGCAACTGTAACGGACGCCAACCTTAATTACGAAGGCAGCATTACTATTGATGAGGATCTAATTGATGCTGCCAATATGTTTATACATGAAAAAGTAGCAATCGTAAATAATAATAATGGCGAGCGTTTCGAAACATATATCATTCGCGGAGAAAGAGGATCCGGAACAATATGTCTAAATGGTGCAGCTGCCCGTAAAGTTCAAAAAGATGATATTATAATTATCATGAGCTATGCTTGTATACCTTTGGAAGAGGCGAAAACTTTCGAGCCAACAGTTATAAACCTTGATGGTAAGACCAATAAAATAAAGAAATAAATTCACTGTTTCATAAACCGTCAGTAATTTAGTTAACTGGCGGTTTTTAATAAACAAACGTGTATACCAACAAACATATTTTTAAAATAAGCGCTCCTATCTTTTTGAGTTTATTAGCTCAGAATATCATACAGGTTATAGATACAGCATTCCTGGGAAGAGTAGGAGAGATTGAGCTGGGAGCTTCTGCATTAGCAGGTGTTATTTATATCGCGATTTATACTCTAGGTTTCGGTTTTAGTATGGGTAGCCAGATTCTGATCGGACGACGAAACGGAGAGAAAAATTACACTGAAATCGGCGATATTGTAATACAAGGCGCTCTTTTTCTGCTCATACCTGCAATTTTATTGATTCCCGTTTTGAGATATGGTGCCGTTAACTGGGTTCCCCTGATGTTTGAATCTGCAGATGTAGCGGGTGCAGTCACAGAATATCTTGAATGGCGTGTATTTGGACTTATGTTTGCATTCACAAATCTTATGTTCCGTGCATTTTATATTGGCATTGCACGTACAAAAGTCCTTACAATAAATGCTATTGTGATGGGTGTTGTAAACGTCATATTTGATTACGGTCTTATTTTTGGAAACCTGGGAATGCCTGAGATGGGAATTGGTGGTGCTGCAATTGCTTCAGTTATTGCTGAATTCTCATCTACACTTTTCTTTCTTTTATATACCAAAAAAACAGTTGATCTTGTTAAGTATGGATTCAACAAGATCAGGTTCCAATGGAGTGTAATTAAAAAAACACTTGATATCTCCATCTTTATGATGGCTCAATATCTTTTTTCAATATCTACCTGGTTGCTTTTCTTTTTATGGATCGAAAATTACATGGGTGAGAGGCCACTAGCCGTTACCAACATAGTACGCAGCTTCTATACAATTTTCACTATACCGTCACATGCAATAGGTTCAAGCACCAGTACACTTGTCAGCAATACCATTGGTGCCGGAAGAATACACGAAGTTCCAAACCTTATAAAAAGACTTTCAATGATTAGTCTGGTTGTTATGCTCATTGTGATTTCTGTCCTTGTTGCATTCCCGAAATTGATGATAAAAATTTACACTGACAATCCTTCTCTTATTTCGGATACGGTAGCACCTTTGTATGTTATGATATCATCACTTCCCATCTACAGTTTGGGTTCTGTGTTGTTTAGTGCCGTTTCGGGGACAGGTAATACACGCACCGCCCTGTTTTTTGAAATTATTACTCTTGTCTTTTACGTCTCCTATATGTGGTTTATAATTGTTTATTTGCAGGCATCTGTTGCAGCTGCATGGACAACAGAGCATGTATATTGGTTCCTGTTAATGACACTCTCATTTATTTATCTGAGAAGTGGAAAATGGAGGGAGAGAAAGATATAAAACCCCGACTTCACGGGGACATTTTCCTTAGCCTCCTCATAAAAATATGTGGTGGATATGAAGAGAGTATGAAGAGAGTATGAAGTGGATCCGACCAAAGTACGGCAAATATACAGCCAATGTTATACTAATGAGTTGACTTTTTATATTGGACAGACCGTTAAATAAGTTATATTTTTCGTAAACCTGTGTGATTATATTTAATGTTTGTATTTTTACAGATAATTTTTTCATTATTGGGTATGGTTTTATCATTCCCGGTGTATATAACGAACTGTAGAATAAATCAAGACTGAAATATGAGACTCATCCTTTTGCTGTTAACTTTTTGCACAGTTGCTGCTACACAGGCACAGGATTATCTATGGAAGTTTGATTTTGATTATTTTTTTGACAACCGGGAGTATAAGGAGTCTTCTTTTACCGGTCCGCAGACCTTAAACGGTATTTGGATAACGCCTGCAGGTGGTATCTCATGGGACTCAACTCATACAATTATGGCAGGTGTGGATCTGTTAAAAATACCAGGAATGAAGCATGCGGTTGATAAGGTTGATTTAACACTTTACTATCAATATCAGACACCCAAAACAATATTTAGGGCAGGTTCTTTTCCCCGAAGGGATGCACTGAATAACTACTCTGATTTTTTCTTTAATGATTCTGTTAATTATTTTATGCCATTGATGCAGGGCTTGTTTTGGCAAATAGGCAGAGAGAGGAACTTTTTTAATGCATGGATGGATTGGACGGGATATGCAACTCCTGAAAACAGGGAGAGCTTCTTCCTGGGATTTTCGGGGAAAGTGGCTAAAGGTAGTTTATTTGCTGATTTTCAGTCTTATCTTTATCATTATGCAGGAACAAAACCGGGGAATTCTCTGTATGGGGTAAGTGAACAGATGCAGGGAGTTGCATCTTTGGGAATAGAATTTGATTCACGTAAAAACTTTAAGGGATTGCTGTCTGCAGGCGTATTTGCCGGGATAGAACGGGATAGAAAGGCTGATGAAGATCATAAGCCGATTGGCTTTATTTCAAGAGCTAACATTGAATATTCGGGTATTGGTACAGAAAACACACTTTATGCAGGTGACCCCAGGATGAGATTTTATAACCGTTATGGTGGTGATCTGTATTGGGGGACACCGTTTCTTCAGGGTTCCGCATATCTGCAGAGCAAATTCTATGTTCGTTTACTGGAGTCGGACAGGGTGAAAGTGCGACTGAACGGTAATCTGCATTTTACAGAGGGTAATGTGCTGTTTCAGCAAACTTTAACTGTGTCGGCATCTATTGATAATTTCACAAACAATAGTCGCAAAGGAACTGTTTATCCTTGGATGAGAGTATTTCAGTAAGATATGTTAATTCAATAAATTGTATGGAAAAGGTTAAAGAGAAAATTGAATCAATACGTAAACAGCTAAACGATCATAATTACAGTTATTACGTATTATCGCAGCCTGTAATTTCTGATTTTGAATTTGACCGTCTCATGAAAGAGTTGATCGATCTGGAGACTGAATATCCTGAATTTAAAGATCCCAACTCACCCTCCGTAAGAGTAGGGAGTGATATAAATAACAATTTCATCCAAGTGAAGCATCAGTATCCTATGCTGTCGCTTCAGAATACATACTCGGAAGGAGAGGTGACAGATTTTTTTAATCGTGTTAATAAAGGATTGAATGAGGAATTTGAGATTGTTTGTGAACTTAAGTTTGATGGTACATCTATATCGTTAATTTACGAGAATGGCAGACTTGTTAGGGCTGTAACACGTGGTGACGGTCGCATGGGTGATGATGTTACTGAGAATGTAAGAACAATCAAAAATATTCCACTGATACTAAAGGGTGATGATATACCTGAATTTTTGGAGGTTCGTGGTGAGATATTGATGCCCTGGAACTCATTTGATGTGTTAAATAAAGAGCGTGAAGATCAGGAAGAACCACTTTTTGCAAATCCGCGTAATGCTGCATCGGGTACACTTAAATTGCTTGATTCGAGGGTGGTTGCTTCCCGCAGACTGGAATCTTATATTTACAATATCATGGGTGAAGGGTTGCCAACAGACAGTCATTATGAGAATCTTATGCGAGCACGCGAGTGGGGCTTAAATGTTTCAGATTCTATGAGGAAATGTAAGTCTAAGGAGGAGATTTTCGAATTTATAAATTATTGGAATGTTGAGCGTAAGAATCTTCCGGTGACCACCGACGGTATTGTTATCAAGGTTGACTCTCTTATACAGCAACGCAATCTGGGAGCTACATCCAAGTTCCCCAGATGGTCCATAGCATACAAATTTAATGCAGAGCAGGCAATATCCCGTTTGGAGTCTGTCACATATCAGGTGGGCAGAACTGGAGCTGTGACGCCAGTTGCAAACCTTGAGCCGGTATTGCTTTCGGGTACAACTGTTAAACGAGCTTCGTTGTATAACGAAGATGCCATAAATGCTCTGGATCTGCATATAGGGGATATGGTTTATGTAGAGAAAGGGGGAGAAATCATACCAAAAATAACTGCAGTAAATAAAGAAGCACGACAGGATAATTTTCTGATGGGGGATAAGGTCCGTTTTGCTTCCAAGTGTCCTGACTGTGGTACTCCACTTATAAGGAATGAAGATGAGGCTGCTCATTATTGTCCTAATACAGAAGGTTGCCCAACACAGATAAAAGGGCGAATAGAACATTTTGTTACACGCAGAGCAATGAATATAACAATTGGTCCGGAAACCATAACTCTGTTATATGATAAAGGTCTTATTAAAGATGCTTCAGACCTGTACAATTTGAAGTTTGAAGATCTTGTTAACCTGGAGAGATGGGGTGAGACAAGTGCTCGCAACTTAATAGAGAGTATAGAGAAATCTAAGTCAGTTTCTTACGAGAGAGTACTGTATGCACTTGGTATTCGTTTTGTAGGTGAAACAGTTGCACAGAAACTGGCACAGGCATTCCCTAATATCGATATGCTTGAAAAGGCAACTTTTGAAGAGTTGACATCAGTAGATGAGATAGGTAACCGGATAGCGCAGAGTATAATCGATTTCTTTAATAATACTGAATTCAAGGCTTTTGTTGACCGACTCAGAAAACAGGGTTTGCAATTCGAATTAAGTGAGGATGTAATGGCTTCAAAAACCGATAAACTAAAAGGACTGAGTATCGTGATAAGTGGTACTTTTGAACTGCATTCCCGTGATGAATACAAGGCTATAATCCTGCAGAACGGAGGCAAAAACAGCGGTTCGGTATCCAAGAAAACTGATTATATTCTCGCAGGAGATAATATGGGACCTGCTAAGCTTGAGAAGGCTCAAAAACTGGGTGTGAAGATTATTGATGAGAAATCTTTTCTGGAAATGTTAAATTGATTTTCTGTCCGAAAAAGAGTATATTTGCATAAAAATTTACTCACCCTTTATTTTATGACAGCTACAATAATTATTCTGGTTGCAACGGCAGCCTTGATGGTTTGGGGTAAAATCCGCTCCGATATAGTTGCCCTCTGTTCACTACTGGCTCTTGTAATTACCGGAGTTTTAACTCCGGATGAGGCGCTAGCAGGATTTTCTAATCCGGTGGTTATTATGATTGCTGCCCTCTTTGTTGTAGGAGGTGCTATCTCGCAAACGGGACTTGCTAACATGATCAGTAACAACATCCTTAAATACGCGGGAAACAACAATTACAAACTCTTTATTTTGGTGATGCTTGTTACAGTTATTGTGGGACTGTTTGTCAGCAACACCGGAACAGTAGCTATATTAATGCCAATCGTGATTAGTCTGGCAGCAAAGTCAACAATGAGTACCAGCCGTCTGCTAATGCCAATGGCTTTTGCCAGCAGTATCGGTGGTATGATGACTCTTATAGGTACTCCGCCAACCCTTATTGTACATAGTGCTTTGCAGGATGCAGGTTATGAAGGTCTTCAGTTTTTTACTACTCTACCCATAGGTCTCATACTTCTTGTCATAGGAATAATATTATTATGGCCTCTCACCAAAATATTGGAAAAGAGAGGAAAAAAGGAACAGGGTGGTAAAAGTAAAGGTGTAAAATCACCTGATCAGCTGATGTCTGAATACCAGTTGATAGACAATATTTATAGATTAGAAATAGCTAAGGGGTCGCCAATTCTAACCGGGAATCTTTCTGAATTAGATCTTACAAAGCGCTACTCTCTTATTATTGCTGAAATACATACCCGTAATTACACCCCGCTTGGCAAGAACGTTAGTGTTTCGCTGCCTGAAGCTGATAGGGTTCTAACTACAAATGATGTACTGTATGTTGTAGGAGATTATGCTAACGTATCAAGATTTGCTGAAGAAAATAAGCTTTCGTTTCTGGATACACAAGAGGGACAGGATATTGATAAACCCAGTTTTGCAGGAAAATTTAAGTTTGAAGAGATTGGCATGGCAGAAGTGGTACTTCTTGCTAATTCGAGATTGAATAATTCTAGAGTAAAAAGCTCTGGTTTCCGGCAAAACTATAATGTTAACATACTCGGCATTCAGAGAAATGACCGCTACATTATTCAGGATGTTAAGGATGTGAGGATGCAATCGGGTGATATGTTGCTTGTTCAGGGTACATGGGAAAATATTGACAGGTTGAGTCGCTTAGAGTCAGAAGTGGTTGTAATTGGGCAGCCCTCAGTTGAGGCATCAAAGATTACAATTAGACATAAAGCTCCTTATGCAGCCATAATTGTTATACTGATGATTCTTTCAATGGTATTCAATTGGTTCCCTCCGGTGATTTCAGTTTTGATTGCTGCAATTGCCCTTATACTGGGTGGTTGTTTCCGTACCGTACGTGATGCATACCGTTCAATTAACTGGGAGAGTGTAATTCTTTTTGCAGGTATGATGCCATTAGCTGTAGCCATGGAAAAGACCGGAACTTCTGCAATAGTTGCTGACAGCATCGTTGGCGGAGTAGGCTCTTATGGACCACAAGCTGTGTTGGCAGGCGTTTTGTTTGCTACTTCTTTTCTAACAATGTTTATTAGTAATACTGCTACAGCAGTGCTTTTTGCACCCATCGCAATGCAAGCCTCTGTTTCGATGGGTGTTAGTCCTTATCCCTACTTGATAGGTGTAGCTGTGGCTGCAAGTATGTGCCTGGCGAGTCCATTCTCCACTCCTCCTAACGCCATGGTAATGTCGGCAGGAAGGTATAATTTTATGGATTATGTGAAAGTGGGATTACCACTACAGTTGATCTACCTAGTGGTAATGATATTCGTTCTGCCACTCCTATTTCCATTTTAAAAAATAGATTTCCGATTCAACTTTCATAAAATAGAGGTTGATCTGGAATTGGTAGAAATGATTAATCCTCCATTAAGAAACTTTGTGAACCTATGTGGTGACCGTCGGCAAAAATATCTGCTTTATAGTTCCCTGGCATTAGAAATTCTTCGATATCCCAGTACATTGTAACAGGAATTTCTTCGCCTCCATACTCAACTATACGTTTCATTGAGTATGTGATTTCGCTGTTTTCGTAAGGGAATTTGTTGCCAGGACTTTTAGAGAGTACATTGCCATCAGGAGTTAGTATTCTCACGAATATAGTTCGCTCTCCCGGTTCAGATGTTATGTTTCTTGCAATTGTAAAAGATATCACAAATTGTGAGCTGCGGCTCAGACGAGTCTGTTCTCTTCCCCTGTCGTTTACGGCTTTTGCGTTAATATTGGTGGCTACAAGCTGGGCTGCCAGTGACACCTTTTCCGATAGTTGTTCCTTTTCCTGAGAAACTTGTTGCAGGGTGCGGCTGGTTCTGTTGTATTGATCGGTTATTTGTTCGTTTTTAGCACGAAGCTCCTGATTAAGGGTATTCAGCGAGTCAATCTGTTGGATATACGAACGCAGTATTTTACGCAATGTGGCAAGCTCATCGGTCAATCTTTTGATCTCAGCCTTATCGCTAGCTTGTGTCATTCGTAATTCTTCCTGTAACCTTAATACTTTTGCCTGTTCATTCTGAAGCTTATAAAGCAGTGAATCGTTTTGTACACTAAACTTAAATCCTTCATATTGTAATGAAATAGCCTCGTATTCGTCTTCCAGCTCCTGTTTATCCACAACATATTGTTCCTGCAACTCTTTTACTTGTGAATTACGGGTAACCAAAAAACCAATAAGAACAACAGTAATAACTATTAATACTCCAATCAGGGCTATAAGTTGGGGAGTTCGCTCCTTAAAATTTATCTTCATTTTTTGTAGTTTCATTCCAATGAAAAACAAAAATATAGGTTTTAAGCCTAATACCCAATGATTGACCTCTCTTTTTCGTAAATTTAATAAATTCACATGATCCTGGGATTTCGAAAATAGGAAGTAATGAATTAGGTCCACTTAGCAGCATAAAAAATAAATATAATATGTTTTAAAAAAACGTCAACAATAAACCATTCATATTGTTATATTTGTAGCGATGTTAAATTCTTTTTTTTAATATTCCGGAGTTCTGAGAGTTAGAGAAAAGTGGTGACTATTACAGTATTATAAAAATAATATTATGAAAACAGTCGGGTATATTTTTTGTATTTGTGTGCTTGCTTTATCAGTTGGTTGCAATGCTTCGAAAAGTGCAATAAACAGAGAAGCTGAAAGTATTATTGGTTTGTGGGAGGTTAAAGCCATTCATAACAGTGATGAGACCGGATATAAGATTACTCCTCCGGGAATGTTTAAAATGGTGCAATCGGATGGTAGATTTACTAATTTCATGTCTACGGAAGAGGGAGCTATTATAACTGTAGACGGATCTTATACACTTGAAGGAGATTTATATACAGAGTCGATTGTCAATTCATTTAATAAAAGTCAGGAAGGAAAAGACAATCCCTTACAAATAAAATTGTCTCATGATAATTTTATGTATTTACGCTGGTTTCAGCCCATTGATGAATTAGGTGTTGAGCAAAATAGGTGGGTGGAAGAAATTTGGCAGCGTGTACTGATACAAGATCTTGAAGTGAGTAATGTAGATCTTCGTCAGGAGCTAAGATTGCTTCTTGATGATGAAGAACTGATTAAAAAAGTTATAGAATAAATCAAAACAGAACGAGGGTGTTTCTCAATAATAAATTGGAATCACCCTCGTTTTTAATTACTTGAAGATTTATCTACGTCTATATTTTAGATGTAATTATAGATTTTGTAAAGCACTATCTAAGTCAGCTTTGATGTCATCAATATGTTCGAGTCCCAGAGAAATTCTTATTGCATTAGGAAATACCCCAGCTGCAATTTGTGCTTCTTCAGATAATTGTTGGTGAGTGGTACTTGCCGGATGTATAGCCAGAGTTTTTGCATCACCGACATTAGCAACATGACTAATCATCTTCAGATTATCGATCACTTTTGCAGTTTGCTCGACGTCGCCCTTAACAAAGAAAGATAGTACTCCGCCAAATCCATTGTTTTTAAGATATTTCTTTGCCAAAGAATTATATTTATTGTCCGCAAGACCGGGATAACTAACCTTCTCTACCTTTGGATGTTTCTCTAGCCAATTTGCAAGTTCTAATGCATTCTGGTTTGTGCGTTCTGCGCGAAGTGAAAGAGTTTCAAGCCCTTGTAGCAGCAAGAAAGAGTTAAACGGACTGTTTACCGGTCCTAAATCGCGTAATCCTTCAACTCTGCATCTTATAGCAAAAGCAATATTACCAAATGGAGAATCACTACCGAAAGTATCCCAGAAATTCAATCCGTGATAACCTTCAGAAGGCTCACTAAACATTGGGAATTTACCATTTCCCCAGTTAAAGTTACCTCCGTCAATAATTACCCCACCCATAGAGGAGCCGTGACCACCGATCCATTTGGTAGCTGAATGAAGTACAACATTTGCACCCCATTCGATTGGGTTGAACAGATAGCCACCTTGTCCGAATGTGTTATCTACAATCAGGGGTATATCATTCTTACGCGCTATTTCGGCTATTGCTTCAAAATCAGGGATATTATATTCCGGATTTCCAATTGTTTCGAGATAAATAGCTTTTGTCTTTTCATTTATAAGGGATGAAATGCTGCTGGCGTCATCACCTTCAGCAAAGCGAACCTCAATGCCCAACCTGGCAAATGCAACCTTAAACTGATTGTACGTTCCCCCGTAAAGAAAAGAGGTAGATACTATATTGTCTCCTACTGAAGCCAGATTATTTATTGCCACTAGTTGTGCAGCCATTCCTGATGAAGTAGATACAGCCGCAACGCCACCTTCCAGTGCGGCCATTCTTTTTTCAAATACGTCAGTTGTAGGGTTTTGTAAACGGGTGTAAATATTCCCGAACTCCTTTAATCCAAATAAGCTGGCCCCATGCTCCGCGCTCTTAAATGTGTAAGCTGTGGTTTGATAAATTGGAACCGCTCTTGCTCCTGTTAAAGGGTCCAGTTCCTGTCCTGCGTGAATCTGCAGTGTTTCAAAATGTTTTTTATCCATAATTTATAAATTAATATCACGCAAAAATAGGATAAAAAACAATAATATGTAATGGTTAAGTATATTTAAGTGATAAATTAACGCTATTCAATAAATAATCTGCTTCTTGCAATCATACATGCTCCAATAACACCAGCTTTATCTTTTAGTTTTGAAGGTACTATCTCTGTGTCTTTATTAACAAGGCTTAGAGAGTGTTTTCGGACAGAACTTTTAATAGGAAGCATAATAAAACCATCGGCTTTTGCTACCTGACCACCTATAACCACCAATTCCGGATTGAAAATATTTATTAGTCCTGCTATATATTTTCCTAACTTATAACCTACATCTTCGATAATCTCAATACAGAGAGGATCTTCAAGGTCGGTAGCTTTCATTATATCAGTTAATGTGAGTTTACTTAAATCCTTTACCTGATCAGTCAAAATGGTGCTTTCTCCATTTGAAATTCTCTCAAGTAAAATCCTATGAATTGCCTGACCTGATGCTTCCGTTTCAAGACAACCTTTTTTTCCGCAATGGCACAGAATCTCATTGTCGAAGGTAGGAAAATGACCAAACTCCCCTGAGAATCCAGATCTGCCGTAGTATGGTTTTCCATCAATAATTATTCCAATCCCCAAACCCCAAGAGATATTCACAAATATAACATTCTGTTCTCCATCAACTACCCCTTTCATATATTCACCGTAGGACATTGCCCTGGTATCATTATCTATACCTACATTGAAATTCAGCCTTTTTGAAAGCACCTCGCTTACCGGGCTTTCATTGAAATAAAAGCTACTATAACTATATCCTGACTCGGGGTTTACCCTACCTGAAATATTTAGGTTTATATTGAATATTTTTTGTTTTCGATCACCTGTTTTATCAATAAAGTTCTGTATATATTTACTTAGCTGGTCAAGTGATTCAGGAGTGTTTTCGTAGGTAAAAGAAATTCCCATTTGATTTTCTACAATGTTTCCTGTAAAATCCATTAATGCAATATTCAAATGGTGACGTGTCATATCAACCCCCACAAAATATGCTGATTCGGGACTCAAACCATAAACAATTGGATGTCTTCCTCCAAGAGTATGAGCTTTTCCGAACTCTTTAATTAAATCCTGTTCAATTAATTCAGTAATAAATTTTGTTATTGTAGGTACACTTAGATCTAGCACTTTGGATACCTCGGATATGGTATCATTTCCGTTAGACATGAAGTGAGTTAAAATGTCCTTTTTAATTTGTACGTTTTTAGGACTTTTGTCGCTTCTGAAGAAAAGATTCTTAACCATGATATTTTGTTTAATCAATATGAAGACAGGCTGATTGAGTTTTGTTAATTTATAGTTAATCAACCAACATAATAAATTATTTCAATGAAAAAGTCAAAGTTACGAAATATTTTGTTTTAATCTATTCTATTCTTTGATCTTCAGTTTATTTTGTTGAATTATTTTTAATAGACTAATTGCTATAAACCCGGTGATTTATATTGTTATAGTCTATTGCTTTTCCCAATCCAAGTCAATTTATGCCATATATTTTCTAACGGTCCTTGTATATGTTTAGTTAACCACCACTTGGATAATTTCAGCTGTAACATAAATATTAAAAACCCAATTAGTAAACTAATTGTGTAACCACAATAAGGAGCAAAATGCAGGCCGAAAGGAAAATAAATCAAGGCACCTATAATCGACTGTGTTAAATAATTGGTGAGGCTCATCTTACCATAAAAACGTAAGTCGTTAAAAGCTTTGCTAAATCTGAATCTGCTATGGTAATAAAGCAGAACAAAAGAAGAGGTTAATATCAAAGTAAAAGCTAATTTCTGCCACATATCGAATACCGTTCCGACAGATTGCTGTATTATCGAACTGTTATCCATAATCAGCTCTTTCAAGGTAAATAAAGGTGCAAAAGATAAGGCTGAGAATATAAGTATCTTTACCCATAAAACAGCGTTCTTTTCATTAGTTATGAAAAGTTGTTTTCTGCCAATATAATTACCTAATAGGAATAGTCCTGCAGTCTGAACTAATCGTCCGACATTAACAGCCCATAATATACTTGCTTTTTGTCCCAATGTAATGTTCATCCAGCCTATATGGTTGACTTCTACGCCAGAGCAAAAAACAATTTTTATAACACTCCTTTTGATGGCTAATCATGCAGACAATGAATGGGAATTTAAAGGAGAAAGATATGTCTGTAAGCCAGGACAATTTATTACATCCTTAGAAAGAATTGCAGAGAAATCAGGTAAAGGTATATCTATACAAAATGTAAGGACTGCATTAAAAAGATTTGAGAAATACGAATTTCTAACAAACAAGTCAACAAGCCAAAATAGACTTATAACCATTTGTAATTGGGGCGTTTATCAAGTTGGGAAAAACGAGCTTAACAAAGGAGCTAACAAACGACTTACAAACGACCCACATACAGCTAACAATCAACTAACAACTAACAAGAATGATAAGAACAATAAGAATGAGAATAAGTCTATATACGATTTTGACTCATTTTGGAATGACTATGATAAAAAAGTCGATAAAAAGAAGGTAGAACATATTTGGAATAAGATATCTGAATCAAATAAGGGGAAAATAAAAAAACATATCCCATTATACAAGATGTCCCAGCCTAATAAGCAGTATAGAAAAAATCCTCAAACCTACCTTAATAACGAGAGCTGGAACGATGAAATATTCGATTCAGATAATGACAAACTAAATAAAAACAATGTATATGATTGCTAATAAAATACCACCACAAGTTCTGGAAATAGAGGAAGCTGTATTGTCTGCTATCCTTTTAAATGGGAAAGTTTTGGATAAAATAGCTCTTTGCCCGGAAGACTTCTATTCCACAGTTCATCAGCAAATATTCAAAGTGCTTATTAGTTTGAAAAGCTCGCAAAAACCAATAGATGTACTAACTGTAATAGAGGAACTTCAACGTATGAAAAGCCTCGACAAAGCAGGAGGATTAGGAAAGATTGTAGAGATTTCTGATAAAGTTTCTTCTGCTGCTCATGTTGAATACCATGCTGCTATCATTAAGCAGAAATCAATAGCCAGACAGCTCATTAATCAGTCAAACGAAGTACTAAGAAAAGCATTTGATGAAAGTGTAGATGTACAAGATACAATGGAGTATATAGAAAAGAATCTAACTGAGATTAAATCAGGCAACTCTGCGGCTGATTATATGACTGCTAAAGAATCAATAAGTAAAACTCTTGAGTATCTTATCGGAGTTCAGGAAAGGAAAAATAGAGGAGAGTCAGTTGCTATACCAACAGGACTTAATGAGCTTGATAGGATTTTTAATGGTGGATGGACTGCTCCGGACCTTATTATCTTAGGTGGAAGACCGGGAATGGGTAAAACACAGTTTGCTTTGCATTTTGCAAAAGCTGCTGCTAATAGCAACAAGCACTGTCTATTCATTTCAATAGATATGATTGCAGAGCAATTAATAATGCGAATACTAACAGAGGATGAGAGAGTAAACTTACATGATATGAAAAGCGGACAGCTATCTGAAGAAAGTTGGAAGGCTATTGATGAAACAGTATCTCAATTTGAAAACAGCTCTTTATACATAGCAGATGATCATAACATAAGAAGCTTGAGAAATATAAAATCACTGGCAAGGAAACTTAGTAGACAAAATAAATTAGACCTACTTGTAATTGATTACTTGCAACTTATAAAGACAGAGCAAGCATTCGGGACAAGGGATTTAGAAATTGGTCACATTACAGGTGAGCTGAAAAATCTGGCTAAGGAGTTGAGCATACCTGTGATATTGCTTGCACAGCTAAGTAGACCACCTAAAGGAGTTAAGGTGCAAATACCTGTGTTATCTGACCTTAGAGAAAGCGGTAACATTGAACAAGATGCAGACAAAGTGATATTTCCTCATAGACCCTCTTATTATGATCAGCAGGCTGTTGACTCCAATTGCAATAGCTGGGAAAATAGAGGTGTTCTTATTATAGGGAAAAACAGGGAAGGTATGAAAGATGAAAGGGTTTACTTCAAAACTGACAATCGATTTAAAAAGATATGGGATGATAACAACCAACATGAGGGAACTCCTTTTTAGTTAGGCAATAAGTCATCATAGCAATAAAACAACCAGTAGCAGGGGGCAGCTTAGTATTAAGCAGACCCTTGCTCTTTTAAGAATTACACTCTCACAACCGTTATGTCAAACTCCTTACACAGCCTTTTTTCCTGATAAACTTCAGCTATATCGTAGCGACCATTTGTCTTTTGCCAAATATCAAGTCCACGACCAAGGATTATTTTCCAGCCGTTATTCATCTCGATGCAGCGGTCGTGTAGAGTTTCACTAAAAGTGTATTTAAGTGTTATACCTAATGATTCAAGAGAGTCTGCAAGCTCTTCAAAAGCCAATCGAGAGCTTTCAAGGAACTCTTCATCATTAAAGGTTACAAGTTCAATAGTTATCTCCTCATCTTCCTGTTTTAGCTCTGTAATCAAGCGACACAGCTCTGCAAAGTTACGAATCTGATAAGGGAGTCTTACATAAGGATCTCTAATAATATATTCAGTTGCTCCAATCAAATAATCTCCAAACAAGCCTTTATAGCTTATTTTAGATTGATTATCCCTTATACTAATATGGAAGCCTTCCAGACGTTTTTCTTTTGATACTACTGACTCTGTACCGATAGAAGAAAAAGAGCTCTCTGTATTTGTTTGCAACTGTCGTTTAGCCAAAGGCAATATATCCAGCTTAGCATCACCATACTCCATCACCTCAAGAGTTTCTATCTGAGTCACTTTACCATCTCCTGTCCTGTATTCAAACTCAACCGGGTCATCGTTGAAAGTCTCATCCATTTTACGAAGTTGATCTTTTACACGCTTACGGCATTCAATAGCGAAATCTATAAGCACCTTAGCCTCCTTCTCACTAAACTCACCATGAGGATAAATAAGCTTTACAAGACCGGAGAAAGTCTTCTCTATGCTCATTTTGTCACGAGTGGTAATAGTAGAAGAGAGTTCAAAATATTTTTTATACGATTTAGTATAGTCCTCTTTCCTCAATGTTTTAAGTATCTCAGCAAGGTAATCCACTATAAATCCAAAGTCATCGGTAAACATCTCATTACGCAGTTTCTTAGTCTCCCACCCTGGCAGATAAGCATGCACTCTATCAAGGAAAGCAGTATCATAATAATCCTTTGGCAGAGCATCAAACAGGTCTGTGTGCTTCAGCATGTGAGGCACAGAGTGATTAGTGTTACCTACCATAACAATTGAGGCTTCAGCTTGCATAACATGAGTGCCACGAGAAAACGACTTGTTTGCCATATAGTTCTTCATTATATCAACCAGCCCTGTATCAGTACGTTTTGATTTGCCGGCAAATTCATCAAGAGCCACAACATCCCAATAGCCCACCAAACCAATCTCACCGTTACTGTTATTTACAAACAGCTTAGCTTTAGATACCTCACCCCCTGAAATCAGAATACCATGAGGAGAAAACTCTGTAAAGACATGCGACTTACCTGTACCTTTAGGTCCCAGTTCAATCAGATTATAATTGTTCTCGCAAAAAGGCACCAATCGAGCTATCTGCAGTAATTTAGACCTGTTAGTAAACTCTTCCGGATTCAAGCCCATTGTCTGCAAAAGCAGGTCTAACCACTCATCGGTAGTAAAACTCTTTCTTATCTCTTTATAATCATCCAGATCAACAGAGGATATCTGTATGGGCTTCAACTGATCTACATTCCAAGGAGAAGTATCTCTACCCTCTACAGGCTGATAGCTCATGGTAATAATAGCCCATACACCCTCTGAAAGTAGTTTAGGATAAGACTTTATAAACTCACTAAGAATTGGAATTTTGTTTAAACCGAGGTTGGCAAAATAAGCCTCATAGCGGTCCAGCTTATCATTTAGCTTAACCGAAACTTTATCAATAATCCTGTGAGAGCCTTTCTCTTTAATAGTAGCTTTAATCAGCTGTGCTTCATCACGATGTACAAAGTGACTGCTGATTATATTCTTAACCATCTTTATACCCTCTTCAATAGTATCTGTGTCATCTGTAGCACAATATTGACCAAGAAGATACTCAAGAACATAAGTAGGCACACTCGCATTCCCTTTTATTCTGTTAGTAAGGTCTTTCCTTACTACTCTACCCGGATAAAGGTCATTCAACTTTTTATTCAATACACTCATACAAACACAAGATTAAAACTCATCAAAATCATTATCCATCAACAACGATAATCTGTAAGGAAACTTGCTTATCTGAATCCACTTGTCAGACTTTTCCACCTTCTCTTCAAGCACCAGATAAACATTAGTACTTCTCTTTAAAGGTGTAGATATGGTAAACCTGTTATTAACCTCTCTCTCTTCAGTTCTATCATTCGTAAGATCGAAGGTAAAGGTAAAGGAATCGCTAATAACCGTTTTCTCATTGTTCTCAATCAATGCAAAGTAAGCTTTCACTGTACGAGCTACAAACCTCTCGCTCACAGCCTGCATCTGATAAAACTTCACAGTATGAATATTTGTAGTAATCCTGTTGTTAGACTTATTGAGAATATCCACATCAACTTTAGAAATAGTATCAACCCTTTCCTTCGATACTAAAAGCAATGGAACAACTGTTTCCTGCAAAGTAGCGCCACCATGTACATATCTGCTTCCGGAACCTTGTTTCCTTAATCTCTGCATCCCTTTGGCAATCAAAACCTCCTTGTCGGAATCAATATTAAGTTCCCTTGCATTAAGCTTAAATACATTTTGGTTATGTTCCAGATTACTGCCAATAAAATATCTACGTGTACCTTTATCAATATCACCAATTATTTGGGCATCAGAAAAGTCACTCTCTTCAAGCACTTCATTCTGATAAATAAAGCCATGGTCGGCAGTAATAATCATATTCGTGCCATTCATATTAGCTATCTTCTTAACTACATCCATCAAAAAAGCAATCTCCTCTTTAGAAGCCTCAATCACCTTATCTTCAGAAGTAGAATCATCACCTATATCATCTATACGGTTATGATAAACATAAATCAAATCATGGTCTTGAATCAGTCGTTGCGCCTCTTCTCCTCTGGTATTCAAATGCATCAGATTCTCAGCTAAAACTGCCGTTGATCTGTATCCGCTGTTCTGCTGAAGAATCTTTATTCTGTTAGGAGTTCCCAAGCTGCTAATGCCATCAACAATAACAGTTTCACCATCTCCAAAACTCAAAGACTTATGTGGTAGCAAAGATGCCATTCCAAGTTGCGTATAAGAAGGTAGGTTTGTAACCTGATAATGCAGTTTTGATGTAAACCTGTTCTCCTCATTAAGTTTATCATTCAATATCTTACCACACTCATACCTGAAACCATCAGAGATGATTATAAAAAGCTTAGAGTTAGGCTTGCTATTAAAATACCTCCTAACCACCCTTTCAAAGAAGTTAGACTGAGCAAGCTCTCCTTTATACCATCCCTCGTTTCTATCAATAAACTTTTGCCACTTGTTGCTAAGATTAAACAACCAGCTGTTTGAGTAAATCTTATGCACCCATTCGTATAATGATGATAGTACTCTATTTTGTTTAACCTCCCTATAATACTGTATAAACTCCCTGTAATACTGATCTATGATATACCACTTAGTGGTATACTGTTTAAAACCGTCATTATAATCTTTAACCTCAATGTCTTCGTGTCTTTTTACACCCTCAATCAACCTTAAACCTGTTTCCAGAGCGTTATAAAAAGCAGAGTACTCAGAAACCCAAAACTTAGACTGCCTCTTCTTAATAATCTTTTCCAGTTCATATAAACTAATTGAACCGGATACTATCCTCTCAGCCAATTCTATAATTATCTGCTTGTCGATACTTTCAAAGGTGTCATCATCTACAATCTTTGTAAGAGTCAGTTTATCCAAAAGCTCTTTGATTCTAAGGTCTTTTTCAACCCTTTTACTCAGCTCCCTGAATGCATCTTCAAAACTCTTTTTATCCTTCCATTTAGACACCAAAACCTCTGCATTGTGATTTACATTAGCTTTGTCGGAAAGAGGTGAAAAATCCTTTTGAAACATCTCCAGCAAGAGGTTGTAAATAGAAACACCTTTGCTCTCATATTCATACTGAAGTTTCACCTCATCCCAAAATATATTCTGTAACCCAAATCTATTAAGCTCTTTTTCTTTATCATCCGATTTGTCAAAAGCAAACAGCTCTGCATATTCGGTTACCAAGTCATTAAGAATGATAGATTCTGCATCAAGAACAACCTGTACTAATCGTAGCGATAGCTCATGTTCACCGTCATTCTCCTGTTTAACCTGATTGAAATGTTTTATCCGCTCTTTAGATTTAAAAAACTCCAAGTGTGGTTTAAGCCAAGCTCTAAGTGATATGGATAAATCAAGCTCCTGTAGAATCATAGCCTCACGATCAGTATGGAAAAGGTAGTTTGAAAGCTCCAGATCAAGCAACCAGTTATCCTCTATTTCAGGACGAGCGAAAGGAATATAAAGCAGAAACCTCTCATCAGGCTTCTCAATATTGATCAATTGCTTTACAGCAAACTCATTATTATTCACCGTCACCTTGTTTATGCCAGTAAGCTCAAGAGACTCCCAATCATCACGGAAATCCTCTGTTTCATCATACCAAATAATCACCTTATGATGCTCAAACAGTCTTGATAAACTATCATGAATTCTACTCATAACATTAATCCCTTATTAAACTTGTATCAATCCAATCAAACTTCCTAACTTTTTTCTTGGCATCTTTATCATTTAACCCTGCCACCTTAGCCACCGCACTACCCATTTTATTATAATTCACCAGCACCCCATCATCAAGGTCAATCCCTACACGCTCTGTTGCTAATGGATAAAGAATCTCCTGCTCGTACTCCTTACAATCGTTAAGCATGATATCAATCTTTTCAATCTCCTTTCGAGCCCTGTTCTGATCAACAGTACTGCCCGAAACCTCTATATGCTCCAGATGCTTTCTTTGCCTTTCGAGCTTATCTATAAATTCCCTCAGGTAGGAATTTAAAATCCTGCTTACAGTATCAGGAGTATATCGATGCATATAAATCAGAACATTAAAATGACCCTTAGGTGAAGAAAACATCCAGTAAATAGGACGCTTTTTGTACCTTTTAATATGATCCTTATAAAAATCTCTTGTAAAATACCTGCGAATATCCTTACCAAGCGATTCCTCTACAAATCTTAAGTTCTCATGGAAATTCTCCTCTCCAAAGCTTGCTTTCAGGAATGTGTTAAACTTCTCAACAATATCATCGGCAAACCACTCTTCATCAAGAACTGGAATAACATTATCCTCATCTGGAATAAAGCTAACCTCATCTTCTGACTTCTCAATCTTATCGAAATAATCCTGCAACGTCTCTCCCTGATTCGCTAAGATTAATCCTTCCTTATCCAATGAGTAGCGACCGAACATGCAGCCCACGGCATAACTTACAAACTGTGCAAACACCTCATCGGCATGGAACACCAGCTCACCGTTCTCAATGGAAGTCTCCTCCTGCAAAATGGTGATCTCCTCCAGTGGTACATCGGGTGTCAACTCATCCTGAAGGCCGTATATCTCGATGAACTGCCGGTTGAGTTCTTCTTCGTTGCGGTGAAGCTGGAAGAACATTTTTGTCCATTTTGATTTATATGCCTCATAGCAATCCTTCAACAAGTTACTATTGGTTGGAATTTTTTCTATTTCTGATATTTCATTTCGATCTTCTTCGCTAAGCAAATCAATATCTGCACAATTCTGACCGCAATTTGATTTGCAACGAATCAGCTCGTTTTGTTGGAAATCCCAGGAGGTCTCTTTACAATTCCATTCGAATTGAACAATTTTTAAACACGTGTCTGTTAATCTATTAACAGATTCAATATTTTTTTCAATATAAGGAAGTAAATTTAATTCAGCAACATTGTTATTAATCGTAGGATTCAAGGATTGTATTAAAAAATTAGAAATCTTACTGTTGAGATATGCTAAGATATATAACTTATTGTGCATATTAAAAATTGCAGGGCCAGCAATATTTGAGATTGTACCAACTGGATAAAATCGAGCGGCAAATGTTCCTGAACTAATCATAGTCCAACTAATACACTCTTTAAAATAGAATTCTCTACTCTTGATTCTTGCAGTCCAACCTTGATTTAATTTAGATTGAAAATCTTTCATTTCTTGACCATCTTTATGATAATTTACTACATAATCAAGGTTACCATACCATTTTCTAAAATAACCTCCTTTATTATGTGGAAACCATTTACAATCTGACAAAATAGCTTCTTCAGAATTATCAAAATTAAAACCGATTTTCAATATGCTCACTTCGTTCCATAATCTCAAAAATCTCTCATTATTTGAGGTTGTTAGACCTTGTTTTATTTCCGTTAAATTTCCTAATTTATTATACTTTACAAATACATTCTTAATCCTCTCACTCAACCAATACCCAATCGGACTTCCCGGAATTTTCTCGAAATCTTTTTGGTTGGCAGTATAAAACCAACCGCATTGGGGATTCTGAATGGCTTCGAGGGTCTTATTTCGTTTCAACTCAGAGTTTTCATATTCCACCAAACGGATGTACGATCCCTTATAAGTTGGTTTAGCATTTAGAAATGTGAAAGATGCATTCTGAACTACTTCTCCACCAATCTCCGGGAATGTACGCGGACCTAAATGTAAAAGGGAATCGAACTGAATGCTCTTAATTAACTTATCTCTCAGTTTTTCATAGCTGCTCAGAAACATCCAGCTATGCTGATTGATCATACCCAGAAATCCTTTGGGATTCAATGAGGCTAGACCTGCCTCCATAAAACATGCCATCAAATCAGCCTTGCTCTCTGGGTAATTCTTCTTGACAAAAGTGGAGAGCTCCTTGTTCATATTTCCTCCTCCCATATAGGGTGGATTGTCTACTACACAGTGATAGTTCTTACTCAATGGAATAAGTTGTGAAATAACTCTCTGCAGTTCCTGAATATTTGACCGGATAAAAAGATCGGATGATTCAATTGCACCAGTAAGTTTGTCATGGATGGCTTCAATTGTTTCGATTTGCGTTTGTGGCTGAATCAATGACCCAAGGTTGGTTGCCTGCCTGCAAAGATCGAGATCCTCTTCCAGACTTTTGGGAAGTGAGATGTGAAGCTCCTTGAAAATTTCTGTAATCTCATCCGCCCCCAACGTTAGGTCTGTGAAGCAAGTAATATTAGGTTTTATCTCTTTCCGGAAGAAACGACGGTGATAGCTCCGGGCTTTCATCATCAGGGCAAATCCGGCAAGCTGGGCGGCCCGCTCGTCAATCTCCAGACCATAAAGGTTTTTTTCGATGATCAACTGTGGTATTTCCGAGGGACTGTATCCCTCTTCCTCATAGATCTTGTGAAGCAGCTCAAATCCATACACCAGAATATGTCCGCTTCCACAGGCTTGGTCCAGTAGCTTAAGCTCTTCAATGGATTCCAGCTTCAGATAATCCTCTGAATTGCCGGAAACTGATTCTATATAGTATGGCATATGTTCCCTTATACGGGAACCGGGTCTGTTCTGCAACCATAGTTTGCCCACCGTGTTCTGCACCATGTACTCCACGATCCAGCGAGGCGTGAAGAGCTGCGTGGCAGCAGGGATATCCTCTTTCTTCACCGCACTCTTGGATGCGAACACCTCATCCTTTTTCTCGGAAATATAGAACTGATACAGCCAACCGATGATCTCTACTTCACGGCAATCTTCTTCAGCCATGCCGTTAACCACATCGGTCACGATGCTGAACGGTGAGGTCAGGTCGTCGGGCAACAACAGCTCTGTGTAGTCATCAATTCTCTCAAAAAGGAATGGGAAAAGTTCACTTAAATGATTACATGCTGAAACAAGTAATAATCTGTATACCTCATTATCGGGATTGTTTGTAGGTTGAGTGCCATTTAGGATGCTCATCACTTCCGACTTATCAACTTTCAGTTCAGGAGAGATGTTACCTCTATGCGCTTCGCTAAGTATTTCAGGACTAACGTTACTTGTGGTTCTTGGTGAAACTACTGATATGCCTATGGGTTGATATTCGTTGGCATCCATATATCTTAATGCAACAAGCCTGTTAAACCATGTGTAGGCTACTTTATCTATTACAGCTTCTTCTCCATGTTTGTTGATTTCGCTCTTTAACTTATTTAAAGTGTCGGTTTTGCCTCTTAATTCTGAGGTATCTGCATCTTTAACAAACTTAAGCTTAGCTTTTACCTGCTCTAAAAGTTTAATACGTGCATTCTGTGCGAATCGTTTAAGTTGTGTAGTGTTCATTTAGTTTAGTGTTATCTTGAAGTTGTCGTTAATCTTATCTTCTAAAGCATCTCTTAACTTCCGGAGATAGTTATCTACATCCGACATGCTTTCAAGTTGAGGTTTCGACGCTTTTACCTGTTTTTCAATTGCTCTTAAAGTAGTATATCTGATTACTGGTGGCTCTCCATTGCCGTTTCCATTATCCTCCTTTGTTTGAGTTTTATTTTTAGCCAAATAGTTAAGTTGAGCAGCATATATTTCACTCAAGCGAGATTGCTCTACTTTCATATTGCCTATATATCTTTGACTGTAGGTGCGATTTATAATTTCCTCAAATGGCTTAAGAGCGGATCTTTTTATATCGTCAGTAACTTCATAATACAATGAGCTTCCTTTTAGGTCTTCTATCTTTTGCTCGGTAGATCGTATAAGCAGACTTCTCTCTTCCTCTATGGTCTGTTTTATCCTTTCGGAGAGCTTATCCATTGCATCTTTGGCTTCTTTCATAATGCTGCCCTTATAAGGTGCTGCGTCTTCAAGAACCTCCTTTAGAAGCGCTCTTTCGGGTGCCTCCACGTAATCGAAGTTGGCTTGGTTACCGTTTTGGAAAATGAGAATACGGTCAAATATCTTTTTCTGCTCACCATTCCAAAATTGGAGTATGGGATCATAAAGGTCTTCTTTTAAATCGAGCAGCTCATCCTGATACTGTCTGACTTCTGTAATCAACTTGCCATATTCCATTTTGCTTAGTTTATGCAACAGGTCAGCCAGCTGCTCAAGGTCTTGCAGGAAAGGATAATCGTTTTTATTTGATAGAATACCTCTGACTTTTTGCTCCTCTTTTTCAGCTCTATTTTTAAACTGTATAGCTACTGCTTTCGCTTCAACATGAGGGTTTGATTCATTAAATGCCTCCTGATAAACTTGCTTTAATAGAGTTATATCTATGGGATTAAACAGAATTTGAGGAGTTATAAGAGTCCTGTCCCACTCACGGTTGTTGTTTAGAACATTATGCATTCCTTTATCATCCAAAGAGTTTGATGATAGGGTGGCTTCTATCTTATCTCGCTTGAACAGGTGAGCTGTAATGCACCAAGTTGACATAGTGGACCACCCGTAGGGTTTGCGAGAGAAGTTGTCCCTAATATCTCTGAGTGTGGTTCTGTCATAGGAGCCTTTTCGTCGCTCTAAGTAATTAATCACTTCCTGTTCAGGAGGGGATATTGCATCGTCTGGGAACAATTCCGGACTGTTACCACTCATAATAAGATTAAGCTGTGCTTCGTCTAAGGTAGTGCTACCAAGAAGCTTTAGTTTCGGATACGCTATTTGTATAAGATCTTGTGCAGATTCTATAATACGTGAGCGTCCATCGCTGCTTGCAGATCTTCTGTTTTCACTGCCACCCATATAGATGGTAGATTGTCCAATAAGATGATTAAGGGTATTTGTCAGCTGTGTGTTACGTTGTGCATTTTGCTTTCCTTTTTCATAGAGGATTCTTGATTTAGAATCTTTCATTGTCCCGGTGCTCGACTGACGAATATATCTGTCGGTCTGCAAGTAGAGCCTTACTTCATGAATTAGTCTCTTCTCAGGTGGAAGTACTACATACATCAGCGTATTGTCTGCCATAGAGTTTCCCTGATAATGTGAAACATGCTCATATTCCGAGAAATTAGTAGTTATGATTTCAATTTTCAACTCTTTCTCTTTCTGAAACATAATACCATCTACCCGACGAGTGAATTCAAAGTCCTGTTTATTATCAGCAAACCTTATTTTATTATCTTTTAAAATTCCGTCAAATACCACCTTGTTTATATAATCGGAGATGCTGTTTTCATCAATATTTACTTTTTTAATCTCTACTTCAACCTCTTTTTCGTCATCTGTTAGGAATTCATATTCATCGCCGTTTACCTGTATGTAGTTTTGCTGTTCAAGTAGATTAAGCGACTCTTCTATTGCTTTATTGTGTGTTGTGAGGTTTGTTTTGAGATTACTTAGAAGCAAAATACTGATATTGTGAAATGTTCCTTTAAAACCCTCGTAGTACTTAATCATGAAAAGTACCTTTAACACCCTAATAGGATACTCATCAAGATTGTTTTCAGCCAGTATTATAGTGTTTCTTGCTTCTGAACGGATAGTACCTGCAATACCATCATAAAGGCGATCGAAACTAACCAAGTCATAAGGATTGTCATCCCTCATTTGCTTAAGTACAAACTGAAATACACCAAGCATGGATCTCTCTCCTACCGATTGGTGCTGTCCTTGAAATACATTATATCTTGAAAGGGTTTTTAGGCATTGCTGAAAGAGGTCAAACTGATAAGGCAGGAAAGGGTATTTGTTTACAAAATCATTTTCATCGCTATAACCTCTGAATTGTATGCTACCGCTGGAAAATGTTATCAATGTCTTAATGTTCTCCTTTTGCTCTTTATACAGATTGGACAGGAAGGTCTTTCCCTCCTCACTCTTGTCGAGGAGTCGTTTCTCAATAACTTCATCAACATTGGCAGAGGTGAGTGGTAAACGGGCTTTAAATCGTGCCTGGATCCTCGAGAAGTCGTCTGTCTGTGTCTTGCTATCATCACCAACTATGCTTTCTAAGTCCTCTTGTGAAGTTACAATTACCCAGCTGTCGCCATTGCATTTGGTAAACAATGTTTCTGCAATAGTTTGTAGGTTAAGCATAAGTTTGGTATTACCTGCAATGAATTGTCCAACCTCATCTACATAGAAATTTAATCTGAAGTTGTTGCCTTTTGATTTTATGTAGGCGCTAACTTTCAATGCAAAATCCTCAACCGATTGTTTTAAATCTCTCTGGAACTTCTGCAGGTAGTTTTTGTAGTCTTCAGGGTCTCTGTTGTAGATTGTTCCGCAAGCTTCTGCGATTGCACTGCTTACTTGAGGTTTTATGTAGTCTTTACGAGCATCTGTCCAGTCAGTCCCATAAATCTTAGCAAAAACTTCTTTAAATGAATCATACTTGTTATCACTGCTAACACTCTCTTCAAAAGCTGCTACATGTGGCTGGAATCCATAAAATCCCTGATGATCATAGAACACCTTGTAGAATACTTTAAGTATAGCGTTTACATCTGATTTAGAGGTTATTTGTGCGTGCTGATCAATATTAAACAGTATACTCTCAGAGTGAATATTTCTTACACACTTCAGAATGTCACCCTTTAGTTTATAATCATCGGTTATCTTTTCTGCGAAAATATCGCCAACATGAGTGCCATTGTATTCTTTGTTTTCCAAAACATAGCTTAATATCTTTAGCAGGTGAGATTTACCTGACCCAAAGAAGCCTGATATCCATGCTCCATTTGCAAGAAAGCCTTTGTCATTATAATACTCAAAGAAATCGCCAAGCTGATTGCTTATTTCTCTTGTTACAACGTATTCATTTACTTCCTGAGAGATATTTGATCGGTCATCAGCTTTTACAACAGTCTCAATGGGTCTGTTGATATCCTTAATAAAGAGTTTTTCAGGGAGTCTCATATTGATTGTCTTTTAAATGATTTTGCTGTCTATAATTTATATGTGTAGATATTAAATGCCCGGTAATAGTTATCGTCTTCAAGTAGATTAAAAAGCCTCAAAGAGCGTCCTGAGTATTCACCGGGATAGAACATGAGAGTGGGGATGTTCTTTATTTCACTCTGCAGGTTATTTAACACAATATGTGAACGGATAAATGGATAAACTTTACCTACTCCTTTAAGAAAGAGCATCTGCGGGTTTGTTTCCTTTACCTTTTTCCCGATCGCAGGAATGAATCTGTCATGAATGTTTATGGTCGATTGTAGTGCATCAAGGAAGAAAGATTTGTCTAAATCTAACTCTATCTGTTTTAGCTCTTCCATACCTATTTTCTCTTCGATAATTTCGCAGCTTAACTCAAACAGATCTATACATAATGGCTCAAATCCACTTGTTTTAAGCTTCCTGACCAAATGTTTTATTTCAGATTCAACTTTGAGTTCTTTGCTTATGTTGTAAGGTGCTACCCAGAATGGAATTTCACCGGATAAGCCCTCCATATTTATGAACCGGGGATTACTTACGATATCGTAAATATTATTTATAGTGTCGTTTGTTGGCATAAATGTTATCAATTAACAGTTAATTAAGCAACAATTGCAAATCTTGTATCTTATCTTTAAGAAGTGAGCTTAACCTTTGGCTTAATATAGGTACAATTATTTTTCTTTCCTTTATGTTGTTAATCAGTCCACCCTGTTCGAGCACTTTAAAGCAGACCTGTTTTATTTTAGCTTTTGTATTATCTGTTAAATTATCAGCTTCGGGATGATCCAATGCTTTCCTATTGAAGAAAGCGTTGTAGTCCATATCGGTTAAATAGAAATCAAACACAACTATTTTTTCAGCTATTACTTCTATTACAAAATCTCTGAAGAAAAGATATGATCTTGCAAATGCTATCAATGAAATATATCGCTGTTCATCTGCATCACCATAAGCAAGGAGCTTTATCTCCTCCTTTAATAATGTATTCAAACGTATTTTCATTTCTGTTAAACCACGTTTATTAGTCTTGGAGCGTTCCTTGCCAATATCTTCCGGCATCAATTGATCAGGTGTAATTTCCTGCTCAATGATTTTCATGGCAAGCTCAATCATCAAAGGTACCTGCAGTGATGCTGCAGTGAATGAAAATCTATATCTTTTGGGCATGTTCTACTTTAAAATTAAAACTTACCAACCTCTTTTGGAATCTAAGATGCTTTAAATCCCAAATATACGATTTTTAACTCAAAAAAGCAGAAAGATGAATCTCCATTTTCTTTATGTTATGAAAAGCAAATAAAATAATCGTATCTTTAAAACATAAAACAAACCTATGAGCAATTATGAGCAATACAGATTACATTTACGAAAGCTACAAGGAGGGAAAAGAAATTTACATTATGGATGACCTCGAAGATGTAGCGGTTAGGTACTGTCCTACTAAAGAAGGTTGTAAAACCTATGCAAAATTCATAGGAGAATCGGAATATAAAATTTATGAAAAATCTAATATTGTTACAATAGCAGACATGGGTGGTACCATATTAACCAAAGAACAATTTTATATTTATTAAAAGCAATATTTTGATTACAAATTGCACCCTGTAGGTTAACACCAAATAAGGTGCTTTTTTCGTTAAAATAGATTATCTCGCCAATTACTCGCCAAGAATAAGATGCAAAAAAGGCTAACAAGTTTGAGATAAACCGATTAGCCTTTTTATAAGTACCCAGAGTCGGGATCGAACCGACAAGGACTTGCATCCATTGGTGTTTGAGACCAACGCGTCTACCAATTCCGCCATCTGGGCAAATGTGACTGCAAAAGTAGTAATATTTTCATTAATAATAACTGTTGCAGCACTTATTTTTCATTTTTATTTTGTATCTTTCAGGGTGTAAAGTCACTTATATTAAACAAAAAGATACTACAAATGTTATTTGTGAAGAAGTTTCTTTGTTAAAATATTGACTTTTAACCCAAATGAGTTTACAATTTAATAAACATATATAGTCTTAGTAATGAGAAACAATAATAATAACTATTGTGTAATAATGAGCGGTGGGGTAGGTAGCCGTTTTTGGCCTTTTAGCAAGGAAAATAAGCCTAAACAATTTCTTGATTTTTTTGGAACAGGGAGATCTCTGCTACAATCAACTTACGATCGTTTTAAAAAGATTGTCCCAGCCGAAAATATTTATATTGTAACTAATGATGCGTATGCTGAAATGACAAAACAACAGCTTCCTGAAATTAATGACAATCAGCTCCTACTGGAGCCTATGAGAAGAAATACTGCTCCGGCTATTGCTTTTGCTACTTTCAGAATTAAAGCTGTTAATCCTAATGCAAATATAATTGTAGCTCCTTCTGATCATCTTATTATGAAAGAGGATCAGTTTGTGGCTGATATGTTAAAGGGCTTAGAGTTTGTAGATGAAAATCCGGTGTTGCTTACTTTAGGGATTACACCCAGCAGACCTGAAACCGGGTATGGTTATATACAGGTAAATGAAGTAGAGAAAGATGGTATTCACAAGGTTAAAGCTTTTACTGAAAAGCCGAATATAGATCTTGCAACAAAATTTGTGGAGAGTGGTGAATTTGTATGGAACTCAGGAATCTTTCTGTGGAATGTAGATAGCATTATGAATGCTTTCAGGATTCATTTACCGGATATTATTCAGAAGTTTAATGAGGGTAAAGAGCTGTTCAATACACCTGCAGAGAAAGAGTTTATTGATGCTAGTTTTCCTTTCTGTGCAAATGTGTCTATTGACTATGGTATAATGGAAAAGGCTGATAATGTATATGTAAACATATCAAACTTCGGTTGGAGTGACCTTGGTACTTGGGGTGCACTTCATGAAATTTCTGACCGCGATGAGAATAACAATGCAAATCTTAATTGTAAGACAATATTTGTTGAGAGTCAAGATAATATTGTTGCAATGAATGAAGATAAACTTGTAGTACTACAAGGACTTGACGATTATATTGTAGCAGAGTCTGATAATGTTCTCCTGATTTGTAAGAAAAGTGAGGAGCAGCGAATAAAACATTTTGTGACGGATGTTAAATTTCGCTACGGGGATGAATATGTGTAATAAAAATAAAAAGGGTCCGACATCAGTATCGGACCCTTTTTCAATATTGTATATATCCTTAATTAGTATATTTAATTACAAACATGTTAAAGGAATTTGGAGCTGCCTGAACTTCTAAAGTTGTGCCGGTCATTATAGTAGATGATTCTTGAGGGAGAATAATTTTGGGATTGTCGAGTGTGTTCTCCAGATCTTTATCTCCTTTCATAACTGTAAGTTCAACACCAGGTTGAATTCTCATTCTCCTTCCAAGACCTTCAAGATTGATTTTTACATTCTTGATCTCTTCAGATGTATTGCTCAGTTTAACAATAATCTCATTTTTATCTGTATCTATTACAGAAGAGGCATACAACCCTTCTTGTCCTGTAAGAGGTTGCTTGTTCCATGTGAGTGGTAGTACATTTGTTCCGGGATTATGCCCATATATTTTCTGTACGTAATAATTAGGTGTACGCATAACACGAAGGTTGTCAAACCAGATGAGGTCCGGGCGCCATTGCCATGCATCAACATGAGCCAGAAGAGGAGCATAAGTTGCCATGTGTACTATATCTGCATTTCTTTCTAATCCAGTCATAAAGGCTGATTCGGTTAGAGCTGATTCCCAGTTGTTTTTCCTGTTTCTGTGGTGACTTGCATACTCACCTGCAAACACTTTAGGTCCTTTTCTGTCATAAGAATCATAACGATCAGCATTGTCAAGGAACCATTGGGGAGGACGATAATAGTGCTCATCAACCAAATCTACTTTAAGTCGAGCCATTTCAGGCCATAGATATTCAAAATCTTTACCTTCTGCCTGTGGTCCTGAACTTCCAATAATTTTAATCTCTGGATACTCTTCGCGGATTGCTTCAACAAATTTCTCCAGTCTTGCCGGATATTCCGGTCCCCATTGTTCATTACCAATACCGATAAATTTCATGTTAAATGGTTCCGGATGACCCATGTCAGCTCTTAGTTTACCCCATTCTGTAGTGATATCACCATTAGCAAATTCAATCAGATCAAGTGCATCCTGAATGTAATCGCCGAGTTCTCCTACAGGTACATGACAGTGTTCTCCTTCGTTCTGATACTGGCAAGCAAGTCCCACATTGACTACCGGCAGCGGTTCTGCACCTATATCTTCTGATAAAAGGAAGAGTTCATAGAAACCCATGCCGTAGGTCTGAAAGTAATCTGGGTAAAGTCTGTGTGCAAATGTGTAATGCCACCTGTTCTCGTTTAACGGACGATTTTCTACCTGTCCCACTGATTTTTTCCAATCATAACGTGTCTCCAGATCAGTTCCTTCCACAATACATCCGCCCGGAAAGCGGAATAGTCCCGGGTTTAACTCATTAAGAGCTTCAACAAGATCCTTACGTAGACCATTCTCCCTTCCTTTCCAAGTGTCGGTTGGGAAAAGAGATATATGTTCGAGATCCAGAGGACCTTCTGCTGTCAGAAAAATACGCAGAGAGGCTTTCTCTTCCTCTTTTGGAGAGGTAAGAATTACTTCATATTTTTTCCAATCACTTGAAGTTATTTCTACTTCTTTACGTTCAAAAGGATTATTTTCGGCATCTATCAGTTCCACACTGATCTTTTGAGTACTGTTGTTGCCGACGGTTCTTGCCCATACCGAGAAACGGTAAGTACCATCTTTTTTTACTCCTATTCCGCGGAATCCTTCATTCTCAAGTCCGGTATGCTTATGACCGTGTCCGGAAGTAGATAAACGCACGTAATGCGGATTCCTGTTAAAGGGTCCACCATCATTTCTCACTTCTACATTGCCAAAAGTATTCCAGCCCATAAGCGACTGTGGGAACTCAAATGAACGGTTCTTAATAAGTTCGGCATACAGACCACCATCTGCACCGAAATTGATATCTTCAAAGAACAATCCGTACATGGTAGGCTGAACCTTAGCCCCCACCTTGTTTACATTAACAACCAGTTCATAGTTTTGCTGTTGTGCGAAAATGCCCACAGAGAGACATATAAACAGTAAAATTAAAAAATTCTTCTTCATTTCTATTAAGTTAGTTTAAAAGGGGTTCGCATATATTTATTTAATTATAATTACAATATCTGCAGATTTTTGGATTACTTCAGTATAAATTTATGGAGTTGGGATAATAGGTTTGATGCTTCCATCTTTATTAAATTCCATTATGTCAAGACATACCTCTCTGTGAAATCCAGCAGCATCGCCCCATTTGATTCCTTCAGGGCGGAAAAAACGATGGTAAACAATGTACCATTCATCTTTGTCATGCACTTTCAGTGTAGCATTATGTCCTGTTCCCCATATACCTTCATCTGAACTTTTTGAGAGAATCAGGTTATTCTCCGGTATTACAAGGGGTCCCATAGGAGAGTCTGAAGTAGCATATCGTACCCTATAGTCTTCGCTTCTTGTGTCGTTCTCAGACCAAAGAAAATAGTAGATGCCTTCTCTGTAGAAAACATGGATAGCTTCACGAAAAGTGCCGTCAGCAGGTGTCAGAACTTTAATAGTATTCTCTTTAATAGAGATCATATCGTCATTTAATTCCGCCGCAGCTAAATATCCATTACCCCAATACAGGTAATTTTTTCCAGAGACAGGATCATAAAATACTTCAGGGTCAATCTCCTGTCCGCCTCTGACTCCTTCTGGCTTAAAATTGATAAGAGGTTTACCGGAATCAATAAAAGGACCTGCAGGATCATCAGCTACAGCTACTCCAATCTTTTGAGCTGCGGTGAAGTAGTAGTAGTATTTGTAACTATCATCTGTTTTTTTCTCTATAATGCATGGTGCCCATGCATTCCTGTCGGCCCAAGTGAGATCCTTTTTAAGATCAAGGATGATTCCCTCATCTTTCCAGTCTACAAGATTTTCGGAAGAGAATGTTTTGAAATAGGTTCCCGACCAACCATCATAGCCGTCACTTGTTGGATATATATAGTATTTGTTTGTTTTATTCGAATATAGAATATCCGGGTCGGCATAAAAGCCTTTTAGTACCGGATTTGAGATATTTCTTTGATAGTTTTCAGGTTTTCCCCATTCAGCGATTAATCTGTCCAGTTCTTTTTGTGTTATAGGAATTATGGATCCGTGACGTGGATGGAAATCCATAGAAATTGCATCATCGATAATGCTGAAGTTCATAAGATCAGTACTTTCTGTAAATTGATAAGCACCTTTCATATAAACATCATACATTAGAATATATGTGTCGGAATCAATCAATTTAAAGAGACTTGAGCCCTCTACTGCTTCTTTTGTCTGTTGTTTGTAGTCGGGATACTCTGTCCATTCACCTGAAGTTAAAGATTTTGTTGTAGCCAGTTTTAGTCCATTGCCGTCTCCCTCTGTTTTGTAGAACATATAAAAATTGCCGTCTTTTAGTACTATATCACCATCGATGCAAGATTTGCCATTTTCAGGTAAAAACAGTGGCTTCGGCTCTCCTAAAATGTCAGTAAAGTCGTCATTTGCATAAGCATAATAGATGATATCTGGTCCATTGTCATGCATCATCGACCAGTATATCATGTATTTACCTGCTTCAGGGTCAAATATTGTTTGTGGAGCCCACACCCTTAGAAGATCTTCCTGTCCCTCGTATTTCTCCTGAATATTTATCACATTAGAAGTCCAGTTGATGAGATCATTTGATTTTAACATAACGAAGGCTCTGTTAGAGGACCATCCTTTGCTTGAGGTCATATCTGTAACTACCATGTAAAATGACTTACCATCTTCTGTTCGAAGAATATGAGGATCACGCACACCACCCGTAGAACTAATCTTCTTGGAGTCGATTACAGGTTGATTATTGTTAAGTGTGTAATAATCTAACGCATTATTGCTGATAGCATACCTTACTGCCTCTTCTTCAACTCTGTTGCCTGTGAAATAAGTAAATAGGTAGGCTACATATTTTTTTTCATCTACTTTCTCTGAAAGCAGGCGTGTCTCAGTAATTCTGGCTGTTCTGCTTCCCGGCATAGCGGAGAACCTAACGGTAAGGGTTTCTTCGTTCATTAACTTTTCTGGGATGGGCAGTATTACCGTCTGTGGTTCCATACCTTTATAACCTGTTAGGGATAGTGATTTCACCCTCTCTCCATTTAAGATAATGTCGAAATTACGTGAACGTTCGTTGTTGAAGTAGCTAACATATAGATACTTTGCCTTTTTGTTGCTGTTGTTGAGTTGGTAGCTAAACCAACCCCTTGCTTCACGCCAACGAGTGTCTTCGAAGACTCCGGCTTCGGAGTTATCTGATTTAATAAAATGATCTGATTCCGGTTGCTGTTCACCACTAACCACCTTGTCAAGTGTGACGGCATCAAGCTGCAGTTGCTTAGCTTCCTTTTTCTCCATATCCAGACTAATCTGCTTTGCTTCTTCTTTAGTAGCTTGTGGCCAGTATATTATATATCTTGACTCATGTATCCCTGAGAAAGGAACAAGTTCCATTCCTGCAGAATATGTGTCTGGATAGAGGCTGTTTAGTCTGAAAGTCAATGGTTTTCCTTCTACAGGCGTAACAAGTGAAGCCAACTCATCCGGTTCACCAACAACCATAGGCATTTTATTCAGAGGAATCTGTTTACCATGGGCTATATGTCCACCTCTGCTATCATCAGCAAATAGTCCTGTCATGTCTTCAGTTCCGGTTTTAGCTGCCAGAACCAGTGGTCCGTAAGTGAAAGAGTAATAATTGGAGTTGTCCGGCAATTGTTCTGCTCTAACACTCATAGGCATTTCCATTACCACTTTATCACCTTTTCTCCACTCTCTGTTGATAGATATATATCCATCTTTTTCAACTACAGGTATCTCTTTATTATTTAGTAAAAGTCTTACCTTGCCTTCATCAGCCCATTCCGGATAATGAATATTTAACCGAAACCTGCTTTTTCTGCGTGGATTAACAGTAATTTCTGTTTTTGCTTCGTTTGGAAAATTATTCTCCTGAATGATTTCAATTTTCTTGTCTTTCCACTGAAGAACTGATGGAATGAATAGATTCACATAAAGTTCATTATCGGTATGAGCATAAATCATCTCTCCATATTTAGAGTGATTTTCTATTCCGGAACCTACACAACACCACATACTTGTATGTGGTTGTGAATATACGCGGTAGTGTCCCGGTCGCATCTGTGTAAAATAAACGAGTCCTCCTGTTTCGGGATGCTGTGTCGAAAGAATATGGTTATATAGTGCACGTTCGTAGTAATCGATATATTTTTTATCGGCTGAGGTGGCATACAGCATTTTTGTTAGTCGCAACATGTTATGGGTGTTGCAGGTTTCAGGTCCTTCTATACTTGTAATCATCCTGGAGAAATCATCAACCGAATTGAAATGTTCGGATACACTGTTGCCTCCAATAGAAACAGATCGGTTTTCTACAACTGTTTCCCAGAAAAATCCGGCTGCTTCGTCGCATGATTTGTTACCTTCAAGATCGGCTATTCGTTTAAATCCAAGCACTTTCGGTATTTGTGTATTTGCATGCATTCCTGTTAATTCGTCTCTATGCTCTAAAAGTGGATTCAAAATTCGATGATGAGAGAATTTGTGTGCTAAATCCAGATATTTTTTATCACCGGTAATTGCAGCTACATCTGCAAATGTTTCATTAAGTCCGCCATGTTCACTGCGAAGCATGTCTTGCATCTGCTTCTCTGACAGGTTTTTAGTAAGTTCAATTGCCCAGTCAGTCATTTGTATCAGCATATCTTTTGCTTCTTTAAATCCGGCAACAGTATAAGCATCTCTTAGTCCTGCATAGGTCTTGTGGATATTATACAGAGGTACCCACTTTCCGTTAAGACCAAAACCTGAAGCTTCAATTTTTCCCGAAGCAATTTCATTCCACATCTCTTTACTTCCGGGAACCCCTCCAATGTAACCATTTCCGTTGGCTGCCTGGCATCGTTTTAATTCCTTAAGCATATAACCAAGACGATCGCCAATTTCACGATCGCCGGTTGATGCATACATTAGGGATAAAGCAGATAAATAGTGCCCTCCGATGTGTCCGTCAAGTCCTGAATTTTCCCAGTTACTATAACTTGCTGTTTTAGCAGGTAACCCTGCTTCTCTAATAAATGGTGCGAGTAGTCGGTCAGCATCAAGTTCTAAAAGATACTTCTTATTCAGATTCTCTGCATTCTTAAATGGACTGTCTAACAGTCTCACATCTTGTAATTTGAAATAGGCTACCTGTGGATCGGTTCCTGCTTTCGCATGAGTAAGGCAGGTTAAAGCGATCAGTAGCCAACTTAGTCTTTTCTTTTTCATTGTTTTATCCTTATAATTGTGAAAGAGTAGGGAGGGAAAGTATCTTGTCCGTTAAACTGAACGTTTTCAGTTACGGGCTTTGCCAGCCTGTCGTCAGGTGTTCCGGTTAGTATAGTTTTGACAGCTGACCGGGTTGTAATATTATATTCCGACAGATCTATAGAAGCTTTTACTTCTATCGGAAGAAGATTGACAAGCTTCACAATCAGATCACCAGTCTTGCTGTCTCGAACGATAGATTTGGCAATCCTTTTTGTGACTGCATCCCAGTTGTTGGAAAGCTTTATGTCACTGAAAATATATTCATCTCCTATATTTTGTCCGAAAAGTTGTTGCACCCAATAGCCTACTGTCGGTTTAACTTCTGTATTATTAAAATAGATCAGGTCGGGATTCCATTGCGTATTTCCCTCTCTAGCCAAAAGCGGTGCGTATGATGTCATCACTACGATATCGCCATTACGTTCTACATTACAAAGGTGAAGTGCTTCTGTAAGAGCAGATTCGATATTATTGGGTCTACCAGGTAGATGTGCGGCATATTCACCTAAGTAGACTTTGGATTTTGAGCGATCATATTTATCATAGAAGTCCTGATTATGAATATACCATCCCGGAGGGTTGTAATAATGCTCATCTACAATTGGAATCTCTAGTTTGTCAGCTAATTTCCATCCTTCTACATAGTCAGTTCCCTCGAAAAAAGGGCCTACTGTACCGATAACGGTTATCTCCGGATGTTTCTCTTTTAAAGCATTATATATCATAGTGAAGCGCTCTTCGAAAATATCTGTAATAAGATCTTCATTTCCAACGCCAATGTACTTTAAATTAAATGGTTTTGGATGACCTGCTTCTGCTCGTTTTCTACCCCATTCGGTAGTGATATCACCATTGGCATATTCTACTAAGTCGAGTACATCTTGTACATAAGCATCCATTTCGCTCATGGGGATTCCACCCTGCTGCCCTCCAATTGCACAGCCGTGGTGACCGGAGTTCTGGCAGGGTACTCCCGCAGCTACTATGGGTATAGGTTGAGCTCCTATATCTTCACAAAACTGAAAATACTCAAAATATCCAAGTCCGAATGACTGGTGATAATTCCATATATTGCGCTGAGGAATGCGTTCCTCGAGAGGACCTATTGTATGTTTCCAGTGATAGATGTTATCAAGTCCGTCACCATGAGCAACACAACCTCCCGGGAATCGTACAAAGGTTGGCTTCATATCAGCCAGTGTCTGAGCTATATCTGCCCTCATTCCGTTACGACGTCCTTTAAAAGTTTTTTGAGGGAAGAGTGAAATCATGTCCAGGTCAACTCTTCCGATAATTTGTGGTTCTATGCTTATTTTGGTATCAGGTACTGTTTCCTTAGCAGTAAGTACGACTTCATATTTCACCCAATTTTTGCTTAGTTTTTTTGTTCGTGATTCTGCCACAGTATTACCCAGTTTATCAATCAATCGAATAATTAGTGGTCCGGTATTTGATTCCGGTGTGCGTGCAAAGACTGAGAAGTTGTATTTTTCCCCTGATTTAACAGGAATGCCGTCAAAACCTTCATTTATAAGTGCTGTTCCTTTTTTATCTACCTGTAATACAGCATAATGTTTGTTGTTGGGATGGACCGGAGAGATAGAGTCTATTTGAAATGATTCCGTGTTAATTACTGACCATGCCTTACGACTGTTCCAGTTTTTATCACTGCCCAGCTTGTCAGAAGGATTATACTCAAAACCTCTGTTTTGAACCAATTCGGCGTATAGCCCACCATCAGCAGCATAATTGATGTCTTCATAGAAGATACCCATCAGCATATCACTGATTTCTCTTGTTCTTGATTTATCCGCTTTAATTGCTACTTCAACAGGCTCCAGAGAAGCAAATCGTGTGGCATCTTCTCTTGTAGTCTCTCCATTGAGGTTACCTTTAAATGCAGACAGTTGTTGTGCTTGAATAAGCTCTTTTACAGTGGTCCATTTAACTCTGTGTATAGTACCTGTTTCTTTAGTTCCTGAAATAGTAAATATTTCCCTTTCAGTGGGAATATTTGCAGCAACAGTGGCTTTACTATATTCTTTAAAGTTATCAGTTGTGACAGAAAAGGTTTTTTCCCCACTTTCGGTTTCACTTATCCATGAAATAATATACTTATTTTTTGAAGAATCGAATGATATTACAGGAGTTAGACAGTTCCCATTTTCCATTACTATCGGGTAAGACTGTCGTCCCCATTGTATCAGATCCGGCGAACTGGCATGTGCAAAGGCTCCATCCTGTTCATTCAGTGTCCATACAGAATGCCACATACCGTCTTTGGAATGAAATACAAAAGGTGATATCATTCTTTTTTGAGAACCCCATCTACCATAATCACTTCTTATATAACTATGTTCTGGACCAATCGGGTGCCATTCTTTTTTATCAAGACTCCAGGCAAAGTGCAGACCATTATGATTATTGTTTTTAGTTGTTGCATAGGCAAAGATGTATGCCGAATCTGGTTCATTGGCATACATCTTATTAATTGTCAGCATAGATAGCAGAAACGCTATTGTAAATGCCGGCATAAATATTTTTTTCATCTTTCAATATTTGTTATACTCTAGGTATAATTATTTATCCGTTTAATTTTAATTTTGGAGTAATGCGTTTTCTTCAGAGAACTTACCTAATTTTTCATATTTCTTATAAAGTTCTCCATATAATTTATGGTTCTCCTCAATAGGATAATAAGTTGTAGTGAATCCCTGACCCATAGCGTCCTGAGCATCCTGAACTTTATCATAAATTCCAGCTACAACTGATGCGAACATAGCAGCACCAAATGCACACGACTGTTCAGTTTTTGCTACTTTGATCGACATCCCCAGCACGTCAGACATAGTCTGCATAACAAATGGTGATTTAAGAGAAATTCCGCCAATACCAATTATCTGGTTGATTTTTATCCCATTCTCAAGAAAACGATCAACAATAGCTTTTGAACCAAACGCAGTAGCTTCTACTAATGCACGGAAGATTAGTGGAGCAGAACTTCCCAAAGTCAATCCTGTAATGGAACCCTTAAGTAACTGGTTTGCATCAGGAGTACGGCGCCCGTTCATCCAATCTGTAGCAAGGATAGTACTTTCAGTTACAGGAACTTTCTCTGCCTCTTTGGTGAGTTCCGGAATAATTGCATCTGCCACTTCTTCGATAAGTTTTTCCTTTGTTTGATCATCAATTAAATCAGTTTTTCCTAAGATATTGTGGAGTGGCCATTCCAGCACTTTTTTGAACCAAGCATAGATATCACCAAATCCAGACTGACCGGCTTCAAGACCAATCATTCCAGGAATTACAGAACCATCTACTTGTCCACAAATTCCGGGAATCAGCTTGTCTCCGATTTCTTCATAAGGAACTGCCATAATATCACAAGTTGATGTGCCTATAACTCGAACAAAATCTCCAGGTTTAATCTCAACCCCAACAGCTCCCATGTGACAGTCAAACGCACCTACTGCAACAGAAACGTTGGTTGAAAGTCCAAGTCGTTCTGCCCACTCTTTGGTTAAATTTCCTACTTTAACATCACTAGGGTACGTTTTTTCGAAAAGTCTAGAACGAAAACCAGATAGTAATGGATCAAGTGCTACTAAGAACTCCTCTGAAGGAAGTCCTCCCCATGATTCATGCCACATGGCTTTGTGCCCCGCTGCACAACGACTACGAGGCATTGTCTCGGGCTTAGTGTTTCCTGTGATTAATCCCGGTAGCCAGTCACAATGTTCCACCCAAGAGTAAGCGGCATTACGTACTTTCTCATCTTCCCTCAGGATATGCAACATTTTTGCCCAAACCCATTCAGATGAATATATTCCACCTTCATAGGCTGTGTAATCTATTTCCCATTTTCTAGCTAGATTGTTAATTTCATCTGCTTCTTTTACTGACGTATGATCTTTCCATAACACAAACATTGCATTTGGATTTTCTTCGAATTCAGGCAATAATGCAAGTGGTGTGCCTTCTTTATTGGTAAGTACAGGTGTTGAGCCGGTTGTGTCGAATCCCATTCCTACGACCTTTTCTGCTGTACCTGCAGGTGCTTTAGAAAGTGCTTCGCGTATACTTTCTTCAAGCACTTCTATATAATCCAGCGGATGCTGACGATACCTGTTACTTTTCGGATCGCTGTATTTTCCCTCTATCCATCTAGGATAATATTTTACTGAGGTTGCAATTTCGTTTCCATTAGATGCGTCGGCAATAATGGCACGACAAGAATCTGAACCATAATCTAATCCAATAACATATTTACTCATATCTTTGTACTCCTGTTTGTTTTTCATTTATTTTATTATTATTATTTCTTAATATATGGCCTCATCTACAGTCGGCCATAGCTCTTTATCCCATTTAAGTGTGAATATCCGAAGTTTCGACCTGCCTTCATCTAAAGCGTCATAACCGTGAAATATCAGATAGTCTTTATCAAAATCATTGACAACAGCATTATGTCCTACGCCATGCCAGTTTTCATCTCCTTCCATTAGTATAGTTCCTCCTCCGAAAAGCATATCTTTACCATCTTTGTCGTAGTACGGACCTTCTACATTTTCGGATCTTCCGTATATCATTTTATAGGTACTTTCAATCCCCTTACAGCAATAATCAATTGAAGCAAACAGATAATAGTAGTTGCCTTTTTTGAATACAAAAGGTGCTTCTATAGCGTTTCCGCCTGCATCTACTGGATTATTATCAATCGAAGGAGGATTCTCTTTTCTACGGTCTTTCTTGCTTGAAGCAATAGTAACAGGTCTTTCTCCAGGATATAGGCTTTTCAGATCATCCGAAAGTCTTACATACTGAAGTCCGTCCCAAAAAGAACCATAGAACAGAAAAGGAGTGCCATTTTCGCTGAAAATCAGATTAGGATCGATTGCATTCCAGTTGTCAACATTAGGAGTTGAGCAGATTACAGCACCATGATCTACCCAATTAAACTCCGGGTCTTTCGGGTTAAGAGTTTTATTGGTGGCAAGTCCCATGCAGGAAGTGTTTTTCCCAAATGCAGAAACCGAATAATAAAGATGGTATTCTCCGTTATGATAACTAATGTCAGGTGCCCAAAAATGCCCCCTGAATGTTGAGATGCTATCTTGGGTCCATTTCGGAACTTCTGAGAATACAGACTTCTCACGGTTCCATGATACTAAATCAACAGACGACCATACACTGACTCCTCGTCCGGTTGTAAAAAGATAGTAGGTGCCATCCTGTTTAATCATAACAGGATCGTGCACCCCTATTCTATTTTGTGGTATGTCTTCTGCATTTATCTGCGATAAAAACAGAAAAAGAAGGCATACCACTGACAGAATTGTTCTGTTTCTTTTCATCGCTGAGTTTATTATTGTAATGATTTATTCAATAGGTAATATACCTCATTAACTTTGAGTTCGAATTTAAAATTGTTGATAGTAGTATCATTATTTATAGTCACTAACTCAATTCCAGCTATATCTGCATAATCTTCAAAGTATTCGTTTGTCAGTGCATAACTGAATGCTGAATGGTGAGTACCTCCCGCATAAATCCATGCTGCTGCTCCTATTTCCAGATTAGGTTGAGGTATCCATAGTGAACTGGCAACCGGAAGTTTAGGCAGTGCTGCTTCAGGTGTAATTACATCCACGTTGTTAACAATCATTCGGAAACGGTTACCCATATCAATAATTGTAGAAGCAATCCCTGCACCTTCGTCTGCTGTAAATACAAGGCGTGCAGGATCTGCTTTTCCGCCTATACCCAAAGGATGTACTTCAAGGCGAGGTTTCTGTGATGTAATTAAAGGGGATACTTCCAACATGTGAGATTGCAGAATAGCACTCTTTTCACCTTTAAAATGATAAGTATAATCCTCAAGGAAAGAGCAGCCTCCTTTTAGCCCTTTAGACATAACCCAAATAGTACGTAATAAAGCAGCTGTTTTCCAGTCTCCTTCAGCACCAAATCCGTAACCATCAGCCATTAACCGCTGACTAGCTAAACCGGGAAGTTGATTTAATCCATGCAACGCATCAAAATTGGTAGTGAATGCCTTTGCATTCTTGTCTTCCAAGAATCGACGGAGAGCAATTTCTATTCTTGCAGCTTCACGAACCTGTCCGTGGTCTTTTGCTCCCTTTTTACAGTTGTCAGCTATGTTATAAAGTTGTTCATATTCGGATACAAGTTCATCAACCTCTTTATCTGTTACCTTATCCTGATATGCTACTAGATCACCAATGCTATAATAATCAACATGATATCCCAGACGAAGCTCAGCTTCAAGCCTGTCACCATCTGTCACAGCAACATTATTCATATTATCACCAAAGCGAACTATGACCATATCCTGTGCATCAGCCCAAGCTGCTGCAACACGCATCCATACCCCAATGCGATCTTGAACTTTTACATCTGACCAATGACCAACAACAACTTTTCTGTTTTTACGCATTCGGCTTACTATATGACCAAATTCACGGTCTCCATGAGCAGACTGATTCAAGTTCATGAAGTCCATATCAATTTCGCTCCATGGAATCTCTTTGTTAAACTGTGTATGCAGATGAAGTAGTGGTTTATTGTAATTCTGTAAACCTTTTATCCACATCTTAGCAGGTGAGAAAGTGTGCATCCATGTAATTACCCCAATACATTCAGGCGCTGTGTTAGCATCTTTAAAAACTTTTTCTACTTCAGGAGATGAATTTGCTGTTCCTTTGTAAACCACTTTTACGGGTAGAGTTCCGGCTTCGTTTAATCCTTTTACAATCTCTTCAGAGTGGGCATTAACTGAAATAACAGCATCGCCACCGTACAGAAGCTGTGCTCCTGTTACAAACCATACTTCTTTATTCTTATACTCCATAATCTATTATATTTATTTAAGTGTTAATTTCTTTGTTTTATTGACCGTAATACGCTCCTGGTCCATGTTTTCTAAAAAAATGCTTTTGAATAAGCAGCTCGTTCATAGTGAGTTCGGGGTTAACTTGAAAAGCGATGAATGACATCTTGGCTACCTGTTCCATCACTACTGCATTATGAACTGCCTCTTCTGCATTTTTTCCCCAGGAGAAAGGACCATGATTTTTAACAAGTACGCCTGGTATATGAACCGGGTTAAGTTCTTTAAATCGTTCTATTATCACAGTGCCTGTCTCTTTCTCATAATTCCCTTTAACTTCAGATTCTGTCATGTCACGGGTGCATGGGATAGCTCCACTGAAGTAGTCTGCGTGTGTTGTGCCAATATTTGGTATATCACACCCTGCCTGAGCCCAAGCAGTTGCAAAAGTGGAGTGGGTGTGTACCACTCCTCCTATATCAGGAAATGCCTTATAAAGTTCGAGATGAGTAGCTGTGTCTGATGAAGGTTTATACTTTCCCTCAACTACGTTACCTTCTATATCAAGAACCACCATATCCTCAGGTTTCATGCCATCATAGGATACACCTGAAGGTTTAATAACAATTAATCCTTTTTCGCGGTCAATGGCACTTACATTTCCCCAGGTAAATATTACCAATCCGTGTTTAACTAAATCCAGATTAGCCTGAAATGCCTGTTGTTTTAAAGCTTTAATATCCATTAGTTTTTTATTTATTGTAGTTCCAACATCACTACAGAGTTGGTAGGTAGAGTAATTGATAACTTATCACCCGATAAGCTGGCTCCTTTGAAATCCTGTACTTTAACTTTTGATGGATTATCAAAAGTATTGTGATCGTCAATTTTATTACTGGTAAGTATCTGACCGCTTACTTTCTTAACATTAGCTCCGATGAGTTGTGTATCGATCTTTTGCTCTTTATTCAAATCAGCATTAACAAGAGTAATGTGAATTTTGCCATTATCATCTTTAGAAGCAGATACACTTACTGCATCAATTTCTCTTTCACCAATACTATACTTATTACTGGTAAATGAAATTGGAAGGAGTGTCGCATCTTGATGTACCTTATAGAGATAGAATACCCAGTATGTTGGGGTGAGCAGCATTTTTTCTTCATCAGTCAGAACAACTGCCTGCAGTACATTTACAGTTTGCGCAAGGTTAGCCATTTGCACTCTGTCAGCATGAGCATTGAAAATATTCAGATTGATCCCTGCAACGATAGCATCACGCATAGTGTTTTGCTGATATAGGAACCCTGGATTTGTTCCAGGTTCAACGTTGTACCATGTACCCCACTCATCGATAATCATACCTACACGTTTTCGAGGATCGTATTTATCCATAATAGCACCATGTTTAGTGATCAATTCATCCATAAAAAGGGTTTTTTCGATTGTTGTGAAGTATTCTTCTTCATCGAAAACAAGTGCAGAACCTTTATCACCCCAGTCTTTGGGTACTGTGTAGTAGTGTAGTGATAACCCTTGCATTTGACGCCCTGCATTTTTCATCAAAGTCTCAGTCCAGTTATAATCACCACCGTTAGCTCCGCAGGCAATTCTGTAAAGACGATTATCACCGTAATTACGTGCGAAAGTAGCATAATGACGATATAGGTCTGAATAATAATCAGGAGTCATGTTACCTCCACACCCCCAGCTCTCATTGCCAATCCCCCAGAATCTGACTTTCCAAGGTTCTTCACGCCCATTTTCACGACGTAATTTAGACATGGGACTTTCACCATCGAAAGTAACATATTCAATCCATTTAGACATCTCCTCAACAGTGCCACTGCCTACGTTGGCACTTATATATGCCTCAGTGCCAAGTTGTTCGCACAGGTCTAAAAACTCATGTGTACCGAAACTGTTGTCTTCCACCACACCGCCCCAATGTGTGTTAATCATTTTGGGTCTAGCTTCACGAGGACCTATCCCATCCATCCAGTGATATTCATCAGCAAAACAGCCGCCCGGCCAGCGAAGATTAGGTATCTGTACATCCTTTAATGCCTCAACCACATCGTTACGTATTCCGCGAGTGTTAGGTATAGATGATTTCTCTCCTACCCAGTAGCCTCCGTAGATACAGCGACCAAGATGTTCAGAAAAGTGTCCGTAGATATGTCGGTTAATGGTTGTCTCTCCACGGTCAGCTTCAATAACTAATCTATTATTTTGTGCTGTTAGTGATGCACTACCTATTATTAGAAGTGCTGCAATTTGAAGTTTTCTTTTTAGATTCATGGATCTGTTTAATTAATCAGTTTATAATAATTGAATTCGAAATTTCTTTTTAGTATAGTTATACTCTCAAAAGGTTGTAATGAGTGTAAAGTTAACTATTTATTTTGTAATAATTGTCCCCCCATCAGACTGTATTGTCAATTTTACTTTACCTGAATCATTTATCTTGATTTGGCTCATTTGAGGTGAACGGTCTTTTTTGTCTGTATACAGTTGTACAGATTCCCCAGCAAGCATTGGTAAATCTACTTCTATTTCTTTTGTTTCTTTTTCTGCATTGATACCTGCTATATACCAATTTTTCCCACTACGACGTGCCAGAACTACATATTTTCCCGGGTAACCGTCTATATATACTGTCTCATCCCATAGAGTGGGAATATCTTTCATGAAATCTATTACAAAAGAAGGATATTCATCCAAATTATTAGGGGTAACACCAAAATTCTGAACAGGTGTTTGAAACAAAACAGCCGTGGCCAACTGGAAAGTTTCTGTTGTTTTACGAATTGTTCCACCGTCATTATTTCGATTATGTCTTTTATTCAGTAGTACAGGCCCGAAATCCATTGAAGCTACACTATTTCTGATAAATGGATGCAGCGTAGCATTATATGCTTCATTATCATTTGCATGCTGCGTAAAAATAAGGTTTTCGGATGCCAGCACAGCTTCACTGCCAGCAAAATTGGGATACATTACTTCCCAACCTCGTGGAAGCGTACAACCGTGAAAAATAACTGCTAGTCCGTAATCATTGGCATCAGAAAGAATATCTTCATAAAGCTTCATTGTCTCCTGTTTATCACCTCCGAAGAAGTCTACTTTTATCCCTTTTACACCTATACTTTGCAACCAAGACATTTCTTCTTTTCGTGCAACAGAACTATTCATGCAGTTTTTCGGTCCTTGTGGTGCATCACTCCAAAATCCATTAGAATTGTACCAAAGTGAGATACCAACATTTTTTGATTTTGCATACTTTGCTAAATCTTCAATTTTCTCTTTCCCAATTCTAGTATCCCACCAATTATCTATAAGTACTAATTCATATCCCAGTTCGTGAGATAAATTAATATAAGTTTTCTGATCTTCATAATTGATGCTTCCGTCTTGCCAAAGTAGCCAACTCCATGTTGAACGACCAAATTCATAATCAGTTGAGGACTCGTATAAAGGTTCTACAATATCAAATGATATTGTTGTTTCTACTATAGGTTTTAGGTTATCGCCTACTGTTATGGTACGCCAAGGGGTTTCGCCTGGCAATGGTATAGCAGGGTTAGCACTGCCAATACCGTTATTCTCACCCTCTTCCGGAAAAGCAACTGAATAAAGTCCATCTTTACTACCTTCGCTCAGTTTTGAGCCACAATAATTACTGCCGACACCTGTTTCTGAAATGAGGGCCCAGCCATTCTCACCCAAATGAAAAAGTCCGGGAAATGTATAACCTAAACCATATTTTGAAGGTGTACCAATAGGTTCGTCAGGCACATATTCTTCTTCATAACTAGGCTTTGTTCTCATCCAACCTATCATTGGAGTTGCCTGTGGAGTAAGAAAGGTTGTAGTAAATGATGGGAAGTTAAAACCTGTGAGTTCTTTCTCTACAATGCAGCGAGCTGTTTCTCCGTTTTGGGCAAGTTTGTATTTTAATGCAATATCATTATTGCTCACCACGAATATAAGACTAATTTTTTCCTTTTTAGGTGTTTGGTAAGTTGCGGTTACTACATTTGCCTGAAATTCAACATAACTCTTTTTGATTTTTGGTTCATAATATGATTTGTTAATGACCTGTTCTTTTTTTTCTACAAACATTAGATTAGTGCTAAAATCACTGACGTTTGTAATCAAACCCAATGGGGAATCTTCAAGAATCACTTTATCTTTATAAGTGATATTATACAAGAGACTCCCGTTGTTCTGTATAATGTTAACTATTAGATTATTATCCGGGCTTTTAATTTTAATGTTTTCTGAAGTAACCGGAATTAACAATGACAACAGAAAAAATGTAATAAAAAATCTTTTCATTGTATTACTTTTAATAGCCTTTTAGAGAAATAAAGAAAGTTGGCTATTGATTTTTTAAATATGACCTGATATTATCCTATTTTGCACCTAATTTATAAAATAAAATCAAAAGAGCAACGAAATGATTGATCAGATGTTGCTCTTTTGATTTTAAAGTTATATTAGTTTAAACTAATCTTCTCTACTTGAGTGTAAACGAATTCATTAGATTGGTTTGAACGTACTCCAACCCTGACAAAAACGTAGTCTAGTCCGGCTAGTGCTTCAGACAGTTTTAAAGAAACTGATGCATTCTCTCCAGGGACAACCTGAGAAAGATCAGCATTAACTGCTTGTTCATTCCGGTTCTGATCTGTTAGTATAGAGTGACCAACAAAAAGTCTTACTTGTGCTAAATCAGCATTTTCAACTACTTTATTAACAGTGAAATTTGCTGTTATAGTACCTGATGAGTGCTGAAAACTCTCATTTGTCACTGTAAAATATGGTCTAACAGGCACATCGAAAACTGTATTGTTATTCACATCAATTATAATAGTGTCGTTTAACTGAGCTTCCCATGGAGCACCTGCTTTACGCACCATTTTATACTTACCGTTGAACAAGCTTACAGAGTAACTTCCATCATGTGCAATATGTACTGGGATAGCATATCTCAATGCATAGCCATCTTGCCACAGTTCCAGCTGGGTACCATTTGTTCTTACTCCGAGCGGTTTCCCCTCATAAACTACACTTCCGGAAAGGGTAGCTTTAGGTTCTTCAAAATTGTCATATTCACATGCTGTAAATATGAAACTAATAATTACTATTATAAATAATATATGTTTTTTCATACGAATTTATTTTTATGTCAAAATTAATGGAATGGATTCTTGACCAGTTTTGGGTTATTATTCAACACCGAAGGATCAATTGAAGAATAATAATTAGCCATTTTAAAAAATCTGGCTCTTCTGAATCGAGTCGGTCTCATGCGATCAAAAATATACTTACCATCATCAGGATGACCAGGTCTTATTACGCGGTATGGATATAGACCGTGTACTACTGCATTAGCATCAGTTTCCAGACCGTTCCATACTTTGTCTGCTATTCTCCATCGTTTTAAATCAAAAAAGCGGTGGTCTTCAAAAGCAAGTTCTACACGACGCTCATTCTGAATCGTTTCTATAGTAAGTTCAGTCAGACTATTAGCAGGAAATCCACCATGTGCTTCACGAACTTCATTAATGTAATTTAAAGCTTTAGCAGTTTGCCCTAATTCAAATGCTGCTTCTCCGGCGTTGAGGTAAATTTCACCCAAGCGGAACCATGTCCACCAGTTTGATGCAAGACTTGGACGTACTCCATCTTGTGGGCTCTCACTTACAAACTTGCGAAGGTAAAAACCTGTATTACTCACATATTGATCATCATTCCTTGGCCCATCAAATCCGGTTAAAACACCTCCATCATCATGAGCTGATCCAAGATTCCCAACCTTAAAGGTGTATTCTCCATCTTCCCAAATTGCAACACCTGCTTGCATATTTACCGGCATATTACGGAATTGACTACCAGGGTATACAACTGTTCCATAAAGTCTAGCGTCTTTATTGGCAAAAATATCAGCCATATTTGTATATGTAATATAATTACCTTGTGCATCTTTATCTTTCAGTGTTCCTTTAGAGCCGTCCAAGTATTCGAAACTTTCAACTAAACTCAATGAAGGTGTTAATATTGATGATCCTTCGATATCTGTTCTAAAACTTCTTACAACGTTGTCATAAGTGAAACCATGAACTTTTCCTGTCATAAAGTCCTTTGCAAAAATAACTTCTTTTGCACTCTTGTCAAAAAACAGCTTATAGAAGTTCTCACCTTTTGCAGAACCTGCAGGATTGTAAAGTTCATATTCAGGATCAGCAATTATCTCTTCTGAAGCAGATAGAGATTTTTGATAATAATCATTTGCCATATTTGCAGGAATACCCACTTCTCCACCTGTTGTAGATATTGGAGAGCTCATTAGACTGTTATATTTTGCAATAGAACCAGCATAAAGCATTGCTCTGCTTTGTAGAGCAAGTGCTGTAATTTTATTTGCTCGAGTTCTACTGCCAACAGTTTCAGTTAAGTTATCTTTAATTTCTTGTATTTCACTATATATAAAATCATAAACTTCAGACTCTTTGGCACGAGGAATCTGTAATGATGAAGGGTCACCGCTTCCATCATAAATAAGTTGACTTGTAATAAGCGGAACTCCACCCATTCGCTTAACCATTTCAAAGTAAACATAAGCTCTTATAAAGCGAAGTTCAGCATTAAATTGTTTCTTCTGGGCATCACTTAGTTTTACACTATACTCATCAAGATTTTCGAGAGAAAGATTTATATGACGAATAAAAGTGTAATCCCAATATCGTGCATAATCATCGCCATAATGGATATCGTTTCTCCAGTTTTGATCAACATGCCCCGACCACATAGCATCATCAAATTCAGCATTTGTGCCTGTATTAAATACACCTGCCAATTGAGGTAGTCTGTCGTAATAGTTAGCCAAAAGCCCCAATATCATGTTAGGATCGTTCCATAGTTGTTCATCAGTAATCCTGTCTTTGGGTGTTCTCTGCAACCAGTCATCTTCATTGCAACTGGTAAAGAGACCAACAATCATCAATGCAATTAATAAATATATGTATTTTATCTTCATAATCTTAAGTATTAAAAAGTTAAATTAAACCCTAACAATATGGTTTTCTGTTGTGGATATACCACTGCTGCTCGGGCTTGAATTTCCGGATCAATCTGGTATTCCCTCATATTATCCAGCGTTAAAAGGTTAGATGCGCTAACATAAACTCGAAGTTTATTTAAATTTACTTTACTCAGTAAGCTGGTCGGCAGCGTGTATCCAAACTCCAGATTCTTTAGTCGTATATATTTGACATCATGTTGCCAAAAATCGCTGTTCCTTCCGTTGTTAACACTAGTTCCTTTTCGAATTGCAGGGTATTTACCTGGTATCCATTCACTATTAGGATCATATACATCAGCACGGTGCCATCTGTCTTCAAGAAGATATGCCGGAGAGTTTCCACCTGCATGGAATGGGTTTCTTAATTCATAATCCTGGAACCATGATTGCATAGAAGCTCCTGCGAAATCCATATTAAGATCAAAATCTTTCCACATTAATCCGATGTTACCACCAAAGCTTAACATTGGTGCCCAGCTGTCAGGATAACCGATTGGTCTTTCATCCATGGAGTTTATAACTCCGTCTCCATTCACGTCTTTATAAATAATATCACCAGGTAGTTGTGTTCTATTGTTCTGTCCGTCATTATCGATAGGGTAATTTCTAATATCATCCATTGATTCGAATCTGCCAATAGCCTGATAACCCCACCAAATTCCACCCCAACGATCTTCTGCTGAATTTCTATATTCATCCCAGGAATTACCGAACCTTGGTTTGTAAGTTTCGAGACTTCTAAAACGTGAGTATGTGGCGTTAGCACTAATAGTATAATTAAGTTCACCGAAATTGTCAGTAAATCTTATAATACCTTCTGCGCCTCTGAAAGCATTCTTGTTAAGATTCTCATTTGGAAGAGAATATCCCACTTCACTTGGAAGAAGTACGTCATAACGTGCTGCTGGTATTCCTGAAATTACTTTAGTAAATGCATCGGCTGAGAAACTAAGTCTGCTATCAAGGAAAATAGCATCAATTCCCACATTGTATGTAGTGTGTTTCACCCAAGATAAGTTTGTGACAGGTAAACCACGTGGTCTAACTCCAATAACATAATCACCGTCTAAAACGGCACCACCGCTTCCGAAATCATAACCACTTAAATACCCGAACATCCCAACACCTTGTTCGCTACCTGTTTGACCAACGGATACCCTTAATTTTAGGTCGTTCACATTATCCTTTAAATTTTTGAAGAAAGGTTCGTCAGAGATACGCCAACCGGCAGATACACCAGGGAAGAAACCCCAACGTTTACCTGGCGCATATAAATAAGATGCATCATATCTACCAAGAAGTTCGAGCATATATTTATCATAGAAACTATAGTTTATTCTTCCTACATAACCTGACCTTGCCTGGTATGACCACTGATCACCATAGCCGGTTAATTCAGGTAATGTTTTAAAAGGGATATAGTTGTTTGTTGGTGCAGTATTTGACCATCTATTTGCACGGTCAAAGTCAGATCTTTCATAAGCAAAAGCAAAGTCCAGATTGTGATCTCCGAATGATTTTGCGTAATTCAGTAAAAATTGACCATAATTTGAAATAGCATCGGTTTGCTCTTCAAGTCTCCATCTTGCACTCTGTCCTCCACCTAATTTATATTCATCATTTGGTCTGTCGTATGTGTAGAAATCATACGAATATTGGAATCCGTCGAAATCAAGATGTGTGTAATTATAAGAGTATGTGAATTTAGCGGTAAGTCCGAAGTCAAATTTATATTGTGCATATAAATTTGTATTAAAGTTTTTTGTGTAGTTATCCTTGTATCCGGCTATATCTCTAGAAAACAGTGCAGGGTTCAAGTCAGGTCTGTTGGGAATAGCATTCATATACTCGGGATTGTCATTAGCATACGGTCCATAAGTAGGAATGCTGCTGAATGCAGATAAGATTGAAGAGAAGTATCCATCACCTCCAGGCAGACCAACATCTCTAGTTCTCTCTAGTCGTGCACTGGTTTGCGTTCCAACTGTGAATTTATCAGTAACTCTACTTTCAAGGTTAACCTGAAAGTTGTTTCTTTGATAATCAAAATCCTTCATCATAGCATCCTGTGATGTGTGAGATAATGATAAATAGTAGTTTGAGCGATCCGTACCACCTGATACATTAGCATTTAGATTATATTGAGGTACATTCTTTCGCATGATAATATCAAAATAGTCATAGCTTTTATATCCGGGTTCTGTACCTACTTTCCATTTCTCAAGTTCTTCGGGAGTGTAAATTGCACTCGGATTTCTTCCTGCATTTTGCTCTGCTTCAAGTAAGCCTCTAGAATATTGGTAGGCATTTGCTAATTCAGGAAAGCGTGTGAGATTTTGCCAGCCATAATATGCATTAATGTTTACTGTTGTTTTCTCATCTTTATTCCCTTTTTTTGTTGTAACCAATACCACCCCATTGGCTGCACGTAGTCCGTAAATAGATGCCGAAGCATCCTTCAGTATTGAGATGCTTTCTATGTCCTCAAGACTTAGTGCATTGAATGCATCTTCACCTGAAACATCTGATTTTCCAAGCCAGTTTCTACTAGCATCACCACCATAAGGAATACCATCAATTACATATAATGGTTTTCCCATATTACGAATTTCAATATTTATTCCTCGACCCGGTCTGGAGTCTATGGCTCTTGTTGAAACTCCGGGTACTTTTCCGGTGAGTGCTCCGGCAGTAGTTGTTGAAGATGAACGTATAATGTCTTCAGCATCAACATTACTAATTGCGGTAGTCACCCGTCTTTTTGATTGAGTACCGTAACCCACAACAACAACCTCATCCAGCAGCTCCCTATCTTCAGTAAGTGTTACATTTAGATTAGTTCTTCCATTTAATGAAATGGTTTGTGTTACCATTCCAACATAGGAGAATTCTAATGTGGCACTAGGGGCTACATCTGAAAGGGTGTAATTTCCGTCAAAATCAGTAATTGTACCAATGGTTGAATTCAGAACCCGAACAGTTACTCCAATCAGTGGTTCTTGATTGGCATCACTCACTGTTCCTTTGACAGTAATGTTCTGCGCAAACATTCCTAAAGAAACTGCCCAAATTAAAGTCAACATAAACAGCTCCTTCCTCATTTTAAAAAGAGTTTTCTTTCTCATTCTCATGTTTTTTTTTAGATTAATTATAAATCGTGATAAAATAAAACTTTATTGTCTAATTAGCATTTCTGCACATTAAAACTAGTGTGGTAATTTTAGAAGTGGTTTAATAAATTTATTCCTTTTTGATTTGGATAAATCAAAAAAAATCACTGTCAAATTACACAAAGGTGGTTTTTATAAAATTGTTTTTTAACAATGCATAATCCTTTCAGACAATATTTGCAAAATTACAACAAGTTTATGTCAAACGAGATTCCAAATCGTGCATTAATGGATCATAAATAGGTCAATTTACACATAGTGTGTTACGATAGGTTAAATACTGTGCTTTTATTGTTAAAGGAAAATTGAGGGCATTATTTAATTATCTTCTGAAATAATATTAAATAACGATTGAAAAATAACTTTAAATATTAAATACTGATTATATTTGAATTATGAAGATGAAAAAACCATTTTATATAATTGCAATACTATCTTTTGTGCTTCATACTCTTGGATTAAATGCCAATACACCAATTATACAGTTGGGTGTTGAACAGGGGCTCTCTAACAATCATGTTGTAAGCATAACCCAAGATAAAGATGGCTTTTTGTGGTTTGCTACCGAAGAAGGTTTAAACAGATTTGATGGACTTCATTTTAATAGATACTATGAATATAATGGTGATTTAAGTGGAAATGAACTTAATTATGTTCTTGCTGATCCAATAGAGCCGGTAATATGGATAGCTACTCAACGTGATGGATTAAATAAATATAATTATGCATTAGATTCAATAGTAATATATAAGCATATTGATGGTCAGGCTAGTAGTTTAATAACAAATGATATTACTTCAATAATCCAATCTTCAGATGGTAATTTATGGCTTAGTACGTATCATAGAGGAGTTGAATATTTTGATAAAACGACTGAAATATTTACTCATTTTAATACATCTACCTTAACAGAGCTTCCTTCAGATAATGTTTGGAGCATTATGGATGATGGTGAAGGTAGACTTTTTATAGGTCATGTAAATCACGGCTTATCTGTTTTAACTCTTGAGAACGGAAGATTAAGAAATTATCAACATATTCCCGGTGATTCTCAGTCAATTCCCGGTAACGAAGTAAGAAAAATATATAAGGATAGTAATCATAATATCTGGGTAGGTACCGATAAGGGTCTCGCACTTTTTAATGCTGATAAAGGAACATTTATGATATTTGATAGTTCTACAAACAATGCATTGAGTTTTCCTATTTCTGATATTAAACAAACAAATGATAATAAGTTGTGGGTAGCTACAGAATTAAAAGGAGTCTACGTTTTAGACTTGAGACAATATTTTTTTAATTCAGACAACGAATTGAATGTGTTTCATTATGAATCCGGCAATAACAGATATGCTTTATCTAATCCTTCAGTCCGTACTGTTTTTCAAGATTCTTACAATAATATATGGTTAGGGACATACGGGGGAGGCATCAATTTTATTAGTCATGAAACTCCTTTATTTAACAGGTACAGTTTTTCTCCAATACCTGACGATATCTATGGGATGAACAACAGAATGGCTCTCAGCATTGCACTTGACAAAGAAAAAAGACTTTGGATAGGTACAGATGGTTGTGGTATTAATATTTTTGAAAATGGTAAGCGTAAAAAAGTTTTGTCTGTTGAATCCGATGATTTGTATCATAACACTATTCAAGCATTGATGAAAGATCATAATAATGATATCTGGATTGGGTCGTTTATGGGTGGTGTTAGTTATTATAATCACAAAACAGGTAAGATTCAAACATTTCAGCTCGATGGTACAAACAATCAAGATATTCGTTGCTTTTATGAAGATGATGAAAATAATATCTGGGTGGGAACAAGTACAGGTGTTTATTTGATTGATTGCGACGAGAAAACGCAAGAAGCACGCTATACTAGTTTAGATAATGGATTGCCTGAAGATTTAGTAAGATCAATTTTAGTAGATAGTAAGAAACGTATTTGGATTGGAACTTTTGGAGGTGGATTAGCATTATTTACACCTGAAATGGAATTAATTCAATACTTTAATGAATATAACGGATTCTGCTCTAATACCATTAATTATGTTTATGCAGACACAAAAGATCAAGTGTGGGTAGCTACCGGAGACGGTCTGGTACTATTTACTGATTCCGATACAATTACTTATTCTATTATTGGAAGAGAAGATGGTCTTGAAAATACTTATGTCAGAGCTATTACGGAGGATTTGTCAGGCAATATATGGTTTACTACAAATGCAGGTATCAGTGTGTACTTAATTGATTCAAATCAGATCCAGCATTTTGATCATGAAGGCACAGTCTCCATGAATAGTTTTTTAAGTTCTGTTGTTAATGATGAGGAAAATGGTGAAATATATTTTGGTTCAATTAATGGAGTTTATAATTTTAAACCTTTCACAATATTGCAGGAAAGAATTAGTCCACCTGCCATAGTAACAGAAATGAGGGTTTATGAAGTAAAAAATGCTTTAGAAGAAGAGAGGGTCATAAATTACTTTAAGGGACTAGATGAAAAGATAGAATTATCCTACAAACAGAATAACTTTACAATATTCTTCAATATACAGGATTACGCTTTGAAGGACAGAGTTGAATATGTGTATAGATTAGAGGGTGTTGATAGTAACTGGCAGTCAGTAAATGAAAATAGCGTCACTTTCCGTGGTATGCGACCCGGGAAATATCATTTTCAGGTTGCAGCAATAATGCAAAACCAGAAAAATCATGGTGAAATATTCAGTTTGAATATTCAAATATTTCCACCATTTTGGTTGACTTGGTGGGCAAAAGTTATATATACTATAGTTTTACTTTTGATTATACTTTCTGTTTTTTATTTTTATAAGAAAAGAGTAGATATACAAAGTACTTATGATCTCCAAAGAGAAAGTCTTGCAAGAGAGCAAGAAATGAATGATGAGCGCCTCCGTTTTTACACAAATATTACTCATGAATTGCGTACACCTCTTACCCTGATTATTGGACCTTTAGAAGATTTACAAAAAGACCCGCAATTGCAATTAAAGCAGAGTCAAAAGGTTTCTCTTATCAGAAAGAGTGCTTTGCGTTTACTTGATCTTATAAATCAGCTTTTGGAATTTAGAAAAGTCGAAACTCAGAATAAAAATCTGACTGTAAGTAAAGGCAATCTTTCTGCCTTAGTTAGTGAAGTATGGCTGAAATACAAAGAGTTGAACACAAAACAGAATGTGAAGTATAGGGTTATAATAGAGAGTGAGGAAATGGTACTTTATTATGATAAGGAAATAGTTTATTCCATATTAGATAACCTCATGTCAAACGCTCTTAAAAATACAGAAGAAGGTAGTATTACTCTCTCTCTTAGGACAAACAATAAAGATGACGAGTCTTATACAGAAATTGTGGTAGAAGATACCGGATGCGGTATAGCAAAAGAGGAGCTGGAGCATATTTTTGATCGATATTATCAGGTTAAAGGTAATAGGCTTATATCGGGAAGTGGAATTGGTTTAGCTCTTATAAAAAAACTTGCTGAAATTCATGAGGGGCAGATTCAAGTAGAAAGCGAGATCAACAAAGGGAGTCGTTTTACTTTTTCAATTAAAACCCACAATATTTATCCCAACGCTCTCCATTCTGATGAAACAAAAGAAAATGTACAAGAAATTGACATAGATAAAGAAATAATTGAAGTTGAAGATTCAGGTGAAGATAATAAACAGATTTTACTGGTAGTAGAGGATAATAAAGATATTCAAAATTATATATCTGATTCATTATCTGATTTATTTGAGGTGTTGACAGCATCTGATGGAAAAGAAGGACTTGAAGTAGCATTATCAAATATTCCGGATATTATTGTAAGTGATATCATGATGCCTGGAATGGATGGAATTACCTTTTGTAAAATGATTAAGGAAGATATGCGAACCAGTCATATACCTTTGATTTTATTAACAGCTAAAACATCACTACAGGATAAAGAGGATGGATATGAGTCTGGAGCAGATTCATATCTGACTAAACCTTTTAGTGCAACTCTTTTAAAGAGTAGGATCAATAATCTTATGGATAGTAGGAGAAAATTGGCAGAACAGTTTAAATTTCATGTCAAACTCGACAAAAAAAGTGAGATAATTAATAATTCTATAAATCAGCTTGATAATGAATTTATAGAGAAGATAACTGAACTGATCCTTGAAAATATGGAACATAAGAAGGTTGATGTTGGCTTCCTCTCTGAAATGTTGTCTATGAGCAGTTCTACACTTTATAGAAAGATTAAAGCACTGACTGGAATTTCCACAAATGAATTTATTCGTAAAGTGAAAATGAACCGTGCTGAAGAACTTCTGCTTACAGGTAAATATACTGTATCTGAGGTGGGGTACTTGGTTGGTATAAGTAATACAGTTTATTTCAGACAAAGTTTCAAACAGGTGTTTGGGTTAGCACCAACAGGATATATAGACAAAATTAAAGAAGGCAAGTTGTAATTACTAATTAACCTAACATTTGAATAAATCTGTTATGTTATATCAATTATCTTACCTTCTTTAATTAGTTGGTTTATTTCTAATCTATTTAGATTGTTACTCTGTAGTAAAATCTTCATTTAGAATTAAAAACTTTAATTACTTAATTTAGTTTACTTTTTCTGATAAACTCTCACATAGTCTACTTCATAATTTAGAGGAAATACTGCATCATCAGGTGTTCCGCCATGACGTCCGCCAATTGCAAGATTCAGCAGGATGTAGTGTGGCTGCATAAACGGGTTTTTATTATCACCGAGTGAACCATTTATTGTTTCACTTAACAGTGTCTCATTTAATAGCTCATCATCCAGATAAAGTCTGATTGCCTCTTCATCCCAATCCATTCTCCAGATATGAAATTTATCTGCCCAATTAGGATCTTTATCTGTGAAATATGTAAAAGGTATAGTAGAGCTGTCCCATTTGGCATTAAATCTTGTATCTGTTCCCCAGGCTGTGTTTGCCAGGATGTGTGGAATACCGTCAATACGGTAATATTCCATAATGTCTATTTCACCGTTAGAGGGCCACTCCATCTCGGTTCCCAGAGTCCATATTGCAGGCCAAGAGCCGCTTGCGATTGGAATCTTTGCTCTAATCTCGAAACGTCCATACTGAAACTCCTTATTACCCTGAGTTTTAATAGAAGATGCACTGTATTCTATCTTCTCCCGACTATGTCTCCAATCGTTGCTGCCTGCTTCATACATGGGATTATCCCTGTTTTCGCGACGGGCAGAAATTGTCAGTAGACCATTCTTACATACTGCATTATCCTCCTGGTACCATTGTAGTTCATTGTTGCGAACAAAACCCTTTTCGAAGGACCATACATTACTGTCAGGTGTGCCGTCTGTGTTAAACTCATCATTCCACACAAGGTTATATCCTTCGTGTACTACGGGATCATTATTATCAGGAAGCAGTTCGTCAAAAGTCTCCAGTGACCAGTTATCCATCCATTTTAGAACAGGATATCCGTTTTCAAACTGTATGGGCAACCAGATATAACGGCTGTCACCTAAATTTCCCGGTCTCCATCTGTCAGCCATAAAAATGTAGGCATCTTTTTTCCCTTCTACTGGTAAGATATAAGTACTTTGTGACTCAAATGTACGGTTAGCTCCTCTTCCTTTAGCGGGATTTGGCAACTGTGTCCATTCGCCCATGATGTCATCAGCCACAAGCAGACGAGCAGCATTGGGCTCCCAACCTGTACAGCCGGAAGTAATCATAAAATAGCGACCATCCTTTTTGAATAATGCAGGTGCTTCGTTGTGACCACCCGGAGCAACACGGATGTAACGTCCTGTGTGTTCAAGATAGTCATCGGAAAGTTCTGCAATATTTAGTGTCAGGTTTTCTTCTGCAGCATAAATGTGGTATGCTTTATTGTCATCATCAACATATAGAGTCATGTCGCGCGACATCTGTCCTCCTTCAAGATCATGTAGTGCATGTACACCCTTTTCTATAGCACTTCTCCATTCAGGAGTCCACCATTTTTCGAAATCGCTTAACTTTACAGTTGATTGTTTTTCTTCCTCTGACATATTCAAGGGATAGTGACCTGCATTTACTCTTGAAGATTTGAGATACGTGAAAGGTCCGGTAGGTGAGTCACTTACGGCAACACCATAATTCGCAGCTGCGTAACCTTGTCCTTTCAGCTCAAGATGGAAGTACATAACGAATTTATCTGTCTTCTTGTTATATATAACTTTAGGACGTTCGATAATACAACCTTTTACGATAGGACTATTTTCATCTTCAGAAACTTTAAGTACCACCCCTTCGTTTTTCCAGTTATAAAGGTCTTTTGAGGTGTAACATGTTACTCCCTCTTCCGTAATATAACCCCTGTTAGGTCTGTGTTCGCCATACCAGTAATAAGCACCTTTATGATAAATGATACCGCCACCATGTGCATTGATATGCTTACCTTGATCATCTCTCCAGATTGCACCGGGAGTAAATGAAGTTTTTGATTCGGCATGTTTTGCCATCTCACTTGCTGCAAGTAAAAAAGCACCAACTCCGAAGTCTGAAGTTGTTTCAGGACCTACATTACTGTGTTGATCAGCTCTTTCGCCGATAGGTTGTACATAGCCTACAATGCCATTTTCCTGAAGAGCAATTTCGGTAAGATATTCCCAGCCTTTTTCTGCTGTGGCTAAATACTCGGCTTCATTAAGAAGTCCATTGTTCAGTCCCCATAAATAACCATAGACAAAAAAAGCGGTACCGCTGGTTTCATAACCGGGTGCTTGTTGCAAATCAAGTATGCTTCTACTCCAGTATCCTTCAGCTTGTTGTGCATTCTTAAGAGATGCTGCCATAGCCTGATAAACTTGAATATATTCATCGCGATGTGTATCATTCAACGGTAAATCTTCTAATACTTTGGCGAGTCCTGCAAATACCCAACCGTTGCCTCTTGCCCAGAAATCTTTTTCACCTTTATTGGTTTTATGTTCAGGGTAAATGTACTTGGCATCTCTGTAGAATAGTCCGCTCTCTTCATCATACATAAGCTCTTTAGCAAAGCTGAAATATTCGTACAGCTTACTTAGGTAGAGTTCGTTTTCCGTTATGTTGTATAACTTAGTCATTACAGGCATAACCATATACAGACCGTCGGCCCACCACCAGTAGTCGTTCTGTGGAGTACTCATCTGATACTCCATCACCTCGATTGCCCTGGCAATCTTGTGATCTGCAGGGTCAAGATTATACAAATCTGCATACACCTGAAAACAGGTTTGCCAATCACCAAATAGCACGAAGTCATCTGTCTCGCCGTAGGAATATTTCCAATTGCTGCGGTCGTCTGATTTAGCACCCTTCCATTCATTTTTTTCAGCCCAGGCAGTAGAAAAGTCAAGATACCTTTCCTCTTTCGTCACCTCATAAGCAGCCATGTTACCCGTATGGTAAGCTGCTCTATGCCAGAAAGCATTTCTGTGTTCCGGGTTGTTTCCTTGCCATGCATCATTCACCTTACGCAGGATATCTAATGCTTCGCCTTTCGAAGTGATAGCTGCTTCATTCTTGTTTTTATTAAGAGATGAATTTGCACCACATCCGATATTCAGCAAAGAAAATCCTGCAAGTAAAATGATTAGAAAATTGTTCTTCATTTATTCTAAATTATTTATTCTAAATTTCTGTGTTATAAATATCAATCTGTGTATTTTAGAGCATTACACCTATAAAGGAGCTTAAATAGTAAAGATAATATTTTTATATACATATTTTGTTTTTTGCAATTAATTATTGGATTGATTACCAACCTTCATTGTTGTATATATCAGTTAATGCTTCCTAAATGCTCTTTTATTTCCATCTGAGACAAACAGCGATTGTAGACTAACAGTTTATTAATTACTCCGTTTAAGCCCCTTGTAGTTAAATCTGAGAGCTGTAGATCATTTATAAAAACCGACTGGTCGAGTGTTCCATTTATATATGTTCTGAGTATTCCCTGATCATAAGTAAAAACCAAATGCATTTGTTCCAGTTTTTGTAGGGGATACCAAACTCCATTAGTAGACCTTTCCACTTTTTTCCAGGTGTCCGAATTGCCAAGTATATTATGACTTCTGTATATCTTATCTCCAATTTGCAGATAGGGTTTAGGCATATCTTTATATGGGATTAAATAAGTAAGTCCTGCAAACTTTACTAATTCACCCCCATAGTTCTCCTTATCAAGAGTAACGCTTAGAGCAATTGTAAATGAGTTGTAGTCAGGAATTCTAAAAGTCCTTTTTTCAACTGCAGTAAGTTTACCTATATTCTCATTTATTAGCAACCCTCTTTTCAGATCAATTGCCTCCTCTGGAAGATTCATATTTGTCCTAATAGCAGTTGGAAATCCTTGTGGTCGCTGAGAACTTACGATCCAGTCATAATAATCACCCTGCATCCATACAAGCGAGTTCTCAGAATCTTTATCGGCAATTGAATATGGGCGGACATTGTTTTTTTGTGAATCGAAGGTTAGTTGCTCTTCAGAAGTCAACACCCCATTGTCATCTATTGTGTATTTTTTCAATTCATAAACTAATCCATGTATACCTTTCACCGGTACTGATCCGTAAACTGTCTGGGAATCATACTTATCTATTACCAATCCTCCGCTATAACATTTCTCTATATCCGGAGACTGATGAAAATGTCCACCTGCATTAGCGATAAACGTTTTCTGCCAATTGTCACCCGTCCATCTAATATGATAATAATCATGCGTCGATTTATCTTTACTGATTCTGACAGTTGTCATTACAGGTATTTTATCTTTGTCAAGTGTCAGATCCCATATCCAATTGCGAAGTGGAGTGTCATCAACTACTGTATAAGGAAATTTATCCCTGTATGCAGGAGTAATATCTACTTCATGTAAATCTGTCCCATTAATAGTCGAAAGCTTATCCCCTTTGATGTCATTTAGTGTTTTTTGATTGATATCTATATAATTAAGATAAATCCAGTTCTCACTCTGATTATCGGGATGTGTAGTAGTATATGCCAGATAAATCTTGTCTCTTCCATTTGAAGCATATTTGGCGTATGGTCGCACACCACCGGCACCATTTTGAGACTGCATTATCTGATAGGGTCCCCATTCAAAATGTACCTCATCATCAATGTCGGGCATACTAAGCTTTGCAATTGTAGGATGCCATGCTGTTCCACGCCAGCAAAGATAAATATAATCCGGATCATCCGATAATATAAATGGGGAAGGGTAAGTAGTGTTATTAGATGTTTCCAGACGAAATTCTTTTCCCAGTGTGGAGATATCCCCAGGGCTTTTGGATACACGATAATAAAAGCATGACTCATCTGTATGACGTGAATAGAAAACCATTATTCGTTCATCCGGCAACACCAGAAAAGTGGGATTGTTATGGTCATCCGGCTGAAAATAAGAGCGTATCATAACCTCGCTAGTCCTGTTATTCAGATGGTCTATTTGTGTAGCTTTTATATAACCGTTAACATCAATATAACCTATGTATGTACTGTTAATCGTTCCGCTTTCATTCTCGTGATGAATAGATCTAGGATCTGCAAACCAGCACCAGGCCCCTTTTTCTGTAATGGTGTTTACTTTAATATTATGTGCCGACAGGCAAATTACAGACTGGAGAATACAGGCAGTAATAAATAGTATGGCTTTTTTCATAGATAAATTAAAACTTAAAACACAAATCAAGCCATAAAGCATTCATCTTTATGGCTTGATTAATATTATTAATATCTATTCTCAGCAATGTTTTACCAAAGCAGAACATAGATTATCGTTACCATTGCACATATTGCCAAAGAGCCTAATGCAAAAGCCTTATCAGTTTTAAAAAGATCTAAATTAATAGGCACAGACTGTTTGTCTTTGTATGGATCATTTGAATTGGAGAACAAGAAAACCGATACTGAGAGAATCAGTGAGCCAAAGAAGAAGAAGGCTTCAAAACCAATATTTTCAAGATAAATAACAGTCTCATTAGTGCTACCGCTTACAAGCAATATTTTGTGTATAGCTGCACTTAGAATAAAGAAAATTGCTGCTGCAAGTGAAATTCTAGCCCATTTAAGCATTTTCTTCCTGTCTTTTTCAGCAGGTAATTCAGTCTTCTCTTTGCTATTGTCAACAAAAGTAATAGCAACAAATATTATAAAGAGAATGATGAAAATATATCCCATTCTAAACTGGAAAGGCATATCAGGTAAAGCTACTTTAAACAATACTCCCATAGGTATGGTAAGAATTGATGTCCATATTGCAGCTTTGGAAGAAGCGCGTTTCCATAAAAGACCCAAACCAAATACAACTATAATACCCGGGTAAATAAATCCGGAATATTCCTGGATATACTGGAATGCCTGATCAAGACCTCCAAGTAGCGGTTCTACAGCAATAAGAGCAAGGATTAAAGCCAGCAAAGCAGTAACTCGTCCTATTTTCACTAACTGTTTATCAGTTGCATTTTTCTTTATATGCTGTTTATAAATATCCATTGTGAATATAGTGGATGTAGAGTTAAGCATTGATGCCAAAGATGATATTACAGCTGCAGCGAGTGCAGCAAACGAAATACCTTTGATACCTGCAGGTGCAAAATTTCTGATTAACCATGGATAAGCGTCATCGGAAACATTGATGGCTCCCGACATGTCGAAGTAGCCTTGCTGTATACCAGGAATATCTTGTGGGAAATTGTACATTACATAAGCTGTAACTCCAGGAATTACTACGATAAAAGGAATCAATATTTTCAAGAAAGCTGCAAAAATAAGCCCTTTCTGTGCCTCTTTAGTACTTTTTGCCGCAAATCCTTTCTGTATGATATACTGATTAAAACCCCAGTAACCAATATTTGTCAACCAAACACCTCCCACTATGGCAGCGAGACCGGGAAGGTCCTTGAATGCTGCAGGCGATTTTGATTTATCCACAATCATGTTAAAGTGGGTGTCATCGGGTATGCTTTTGACCTTGTCGAAAATGATAGCCAAACCGTCTAAAGCTCCTTTGCCTTCTCCAGATACCGCTTCAAGTGCAAAGTATGCTGTGACAAGTCCACCTCCTACCAAGAAGAACACCTGCAGAACATCTGTCCATGCTACAGAAGCAAGACCGCCGTAAATTGAATATATACCTGCAATAATGAATAGAGCCAAAACAATCTGCATCCTGTATCCTTCAAAGCCCAGAATCTGCTCAATAGCTATCGCTCCAAGCCATGCTACAGATGTCAGATTAACGAAAACATAGAGGAATAACCAGAAGATTGAAAAGGAAACTCCTACTCCCTCATTATAGCGCTCACGCAGAAACTGAGGAATTGTATAAATTTTTTGTTTTAACATTATTGGCAACAAGAACTTGGCAACAATAATAAGTGTTACCGCTGCCATAATTTCATAAGCAGCTATTGATATGCCAATACTGTAACCTGATCCAGACATCCCTATAAACTGCTCTGCTGAAATGTTCGCAGCTATAAGGGATGCACCCACAGCCCACCATGTGAGCTTGTTTCCTGCTAGGAAATAATCATTTGCGGTTTTCTCCTCTCCTTTCTTTGTTCTCGAAAGGAAGAGGCCCAAACTCACAAGAAGAAGCATGTAAATTCCAACTATGATATAGTCAATAGTCAGAAACCCCGAGTCACTCATTGTTTTTTAATTATGTTTTTATTATGTTAAATTAAGATCGCTTTCCAATTTATTTTGCCTGTGTAAGACAAACAAAAAAACCAACTTTATATTCTAAAGTTTGGTCTATATTTTAGGACTTCTTGATATAAAAATATTCAATTATTCTTTTGTAAAGTTATTAGATTTGCCAAAGGTAAATAAAAATATCTAAACAAGCCAAATATTATTTTATTTTCATGGCGTTTTGCAAAACACTTAACTTATGAAAAGCAGTTCCCTGTATTTAGGAAGAGTCCACATTTGATTATCAACAATCAGTTCCAATTTGTCAACGTGATATCTGATAACATTGAAATAGACATTTACACTATCGTGGTAAGCAATGGCTTTTTCGCGTGCGTCCTCTAGCTTGTTTGCCGATTTACGGGCTTCAACCATATCATCTACATTAGTTTTAATTGCAGAGATATGGTCGGCTATTTCTTCAATTAATGCTGCATCTTCTTTAGATAATTTATCAGCTTTTTCTTTCTCGAAAACAGCCCTCATCTTATATAGGTTGTCAAGTAGCATTGACTGATATTCAGTAGCTACAGGAATAATATGATTCATGCACAGATCACCCAAAACACGTGCTTCAATCTGGATTTTCTTCGTGTATGTTTCCCATTTGACCTCGTTGCGTGCATGGAGTTCTTTATTATTTAGTACTCCAATACTTTCAAACATATCAATCGTTTGTTCAGATGTATATGCATCATAAATTAGAGGAACACTTGTTTCACAGTTAAGACCCCTTTTTTCAGCCTCTTCTTTCCATTCTTCACTGTATCCGTTACCTTCAAAACGGATGGGTTTGGATTCTTTTATATAACTACGGAGAGTATCAAAGATAGCTTCCTCCTTTTTCATACCATTTTTCATTTTGTGATCAATCTCTTTCCTGAAATCGATTAACTGCGCAGCAACAACAGAATTAAGAGCTGTCATTGCAGATGAACAATTAGCAGATGATCCTACTGCCCTGAATTCAAAACGGTTGCCTGTGAAAGCAAAGGGTGATGTGCGATTTCTATCGGTATTGTCTATTAAAACCTCAGGTATATGTGCTATACCCAGTTTCATTTTTTTTAATTCGTCAACTGTTATATCATCATCATCTGAGCTTTTTTCAATTTTATCGAGTACAGCTGAAATCTGTTTGCCAAGAAAAACTGATATAATAGCAGGTGGTGCTTCGTTTGCTCCAAGCCGGTGTGCATTGTTGGCCGACATAATCGAAGCTTTTAGTAAAGCGTTATGTTTGTAAACAGCTAACAGGGTGTTAACAAGAAATGTTACGAACAAAAGATTCTCGTTTGCCGTTTTACCCGGAGTAAATAGCCCAATACCGGTATCTGTACAGAGTGACCAGTTGTTGTGCTTTCCTGATCCGTTAACACCTGCAAAAGGTTTTTCGTGTAACAGTAATTTAAAATTATGTTTTGTAGCAATCTTATTCATAAGTGACATCACAAGCAGATTTTGGTCAACTGCCAGGTTTGTTTCACCATATATCGGGGCAAATTCAAACTGGTTGGGAGCCACTTCATTATGACGGGTTTTCAGAGGAATGCCATATTTATAGGACTCAAACTCAACTTCTTGCATGAAAGAAGCCACGCGTGGAGGTATTGCACCAAAGTAGTGGTCTTCAAGCTGCTGATTCTTTGCACTTTCGTGCCCCATTAGAGTGCGATCTGTCAGACTTAAATCCGGTCTTGCAGCATATAAAGCCTGGTCAACAAGAAAAAACTCCTGTTCCCAACCTAAAAAAGAGTAGACCTTCTTTACATCAGAATGGAAAAGTTTACATACTTCAACAGAAGCTTTGTCAACTGCCGAAAGGGCTTTGAGCAGAGGTGTTTTGTAGTCAAGTGCCTCTCCTGTGTATGATATAAATACTGTAGGAATACACAAAGTATCGTCAATTATAAATGCAGGTGATGATGGATCCCATGCAGTATAACCTCTTGCCTCAAAAGTGTTTCTGATACCTCCGCTAGGAAAACTTGAAGCATCCGGTTCCTGTTGCGCTAATAGTTTGCCTGAAAATCGTTCAATAATTCCACCACCGGGTCCGTTTACATAATCTATGAAAGAATCATGTTTTTCAGCAGTACCTTCTGTTAAAGGTTGAAACCAGTGTGTGTAATGAGTAGCACCCATTTCTATTGCCCACATCTTCATTCCTGCAGCAACATGGTCAGCAATTTCACGATGGAGAGTTACACCTTGGTCTATAGCTTCAAGAACAGTTTTCATTGTCTCTTTGGAGAGATATTTCGACATTTGTGTCCTGTTGAACACATATTTACCAAAATATTCTGAGGGTAATTGTCCCGGAGTTACTACTTCAACGGGTACTCTTTTAGATGCTTCTACTACAGCTTTGAAACGAATTGTTGACATAGCTTTATTCTTATTTTATGCAAAAATAATCATTTTGAATTGGATGCACTCAATTTAAAAGCTAAAAGAATATTTCTCTTTTAAATTAATGAAAATAATACAACGATTCTTTCAATAAATAGGATGTTATAAGTTTCAAGAATATGTGTGTATGCTCTGTTGTGCCGAGGGTAGATAGTTTACACCGTACCAGCAGATTTGAAGTAATACAAAAGCAATGATCAGAATTATCATTGATGTCCTGTTGGATGACCTCTTTTTGAGTCGGTAATGTATATATACAAGATATCCAAGCCAGGTTGCTGCAGCCCATGTTTCTTTAGGATCCCAGCTCCAGTAATGACCCCATGCCTCTTTTGCCCATATTGCACCCATTAGCATACCTAATGTAATACAAGCAAATCCTGCGTAAACAATATTATCCGTCATATTCATAATTCTGTTGGTATTGCTAATCTGTTTTTCCTTCACCAGATAGTAAACTGCAATTAGCGTTCCTGCACCTAATAGTGCGTATGAAAACATGTAAATTATAACATGTGGAGCAAACCATGGACTTTGAAGTGCAGGCATAAGCACTTTGTTGTGTATATCCGGGTTTGCAATATTTACGATTATAAATACTAAGGAAAGGAGAGTTGTGGAGGGTAATATCCATTTATAATCCCACCTGAGATATGTTAGTAATCCGGCTAAAGAGAGGAAGAATGAGTACCAAAGTCGGGTTTCACCCATTGTGCGCAATGGAGGGCGCTCCAGAGAAGCCCAGAGTCCGGCAATAAATATGGAAAATAAAAGAAGTCCTGCAATTCTAAATAATATTGGTATGGTTTTTTTTCTACTTGTATATGCAATAATATCACTGATAACCCACAAAAAAACTGATCCTAACGAAAAATATATAAACGAATCCCAGGTCATGCTTTAATTTTATCTGATTTTATTTCTTCTAATTCCTCTTCCTCAATGCTTTTTCTTACAGGTCCGGCTACAAAAAGGAATATTGCGCCTGTCAATAACATAAATATACCGGAATATACAATCTTTAGCCATGGGTCATAAACCAATTCAAATACTGAAGTGTCAGAATACTTGCCTTTCGAGTCATCATAACTGTATTGATAAATCATCCAGTTATTAACCGATAAAGGCTTATTTACTTCGATTACAGCATTTTCTGTATGACCTTCTTCAGTATAAAGAGTTACAGAAGAACTGTATTTTTTTACCTCTTGTGGTGGCATGGCAAGACTTCTTTTTTCATCTATTTGTAAAACTTTATACGGAAAAAGATAACTTCCGTTGCTTATCCAGCCTTCTACAGGCTGATTCACACCTTCAGGTGTAGCCGTCACTTTGATTGCTGTTGTAGCTCCTTCCATTAGCATAGGAACAACATTTGAATGTGTGCTGTCTCTGAAAATAGCTGCATTAGGCAGATAGTCTGTCACTTCAATGGATATGCCGGCAAGTTGGGTTTTACTTCCAACGCCTTCATACATATACGTTTCGGGTTTAGATTCAGGCAATATTCTGCCTGTCTGACTGTCTATTACAACAAGCTTAGGCTCATATTCTTCAATTACAAATGAGTCCAGCTGAATTGCTAAAGGCATCTCAATAATTTCACCCTTGTTTGTGGTGCCACGCCATTCAGCATTACCTTCACTAACTGTCATTGTTATTCTCATCAGATCTGCACTCCCCAATATCCCGCCAAGTAATGCGATGAACAGTCCCAGGTGATTCAGGTAAAAGCCTATATCTCTCCAAGCCTGTTTATGGGTTGTACGCTTGAGTATAGTAAAACCTAAGATTGTCAGTAAATAAAAACAGATAAGTATAAAAGGCCATGAAGTTGTCAACTGGTACCATCCCAGTGTAGAAAAGAAGTCTATTGGTAGTTGACCCTCTTCTGCAGTATGAGAAGATTGAGGTGTGAATCCCAGGATAACACAAAGGATAAGCAGTATAACAATAGCCGGCAGTGTGGAGTATACACCTGACAGCCACCTGACTGTTTTATTGTTTTTGAAGATAAAATGTATTAAAAGAAGTGCTGTTATAAAAAGAGCTCCAATTAATACATTTACTGGATAAGCAAAAAGGAAAGGATTTATTTTACCTGTTGTCAGTTGCAGCAATATCCCGGCAAATACTACTCCTGCAGCAACAATAAAACCTTCTGGGTATCCCCATGGACGATCCCATATTTTGCGGGAAGAACTACTCATTCATTAAATTTATGTAGATTTCTAATCTGTAAAATATTTCTCCTGAAATTTACTTCAGACTTACAAGTCTATTGTTGTTTTTAGCTGTCTTCAACCATTTGGGAACTACAGTTTCCTGGAAATATTGCTTATTTGATCTTTCTATTTCCATATCTAGTCCGATATATTTTTGCGCTTTTGCTTTTGTTGAGATGTCTGGCAGCGGTACATCACCTGTATAACCAAGCTCTGCCAGTACTTTTGAAATCTCAAAACGAGCTTTATGTGCACGGTCGAGACTCAATGAAAGTATTCTTTGGAATTCAACAGGTGAATGGAATGAGCCTCCATGTGAAGCTACAGCGTAATCCCAGCGCCATTGTGACTGACGAATCAGTTGCAGGGCATCTTTCATTTGAGCTTCTGTTGCCCCCTTTTCCCAAGCAAATTGTGCTTCGAGATGAGCAGTGGAAAGTTCTTTTTCAACAAGATTACGAATCTGATTAGCACTGCGCTGACGTTCGTAAACTGAGTTTCTCAAGTCCTCTTCTGTCTCTCGGTGACACACCTGGCAGGTATTATTCATGCTGGCAAGGGGACTTCTGACATGGTGACTGCTGTACTTTATACCTCCTTCTGAAGTGTAGGGCATGTGACAATCGGCGCAGGAGACACCTCTTTGAGCATGGATTCCGGTTTTAAAGATTTCGTAATCGGGATGCTGTGCTTTAATAATGGGTGCTTTGCTTAAAGCGTGTGTGTAGTCTGCAAACTGTATGCTGTCATAATACTGCTCTGCTCCTTCCATTGTCATTCCGTTATGCCAGGGGAAGATCAGATATTTGCCTTCGGGTGTGAAGTAGTACTCAACATGACATTGTGCACAGGCAAGAGAACGCATATCCTGATGTGTGGATTCCTGAATATTCAATCCCATAGATTCGTAACCTTCAATAAGAGCAGGGCGACTGATTTGTAGGTCCATAGTCTCAGCATTATGGCAGTCGGCACAACCAATAGGATTCACGATTTCATGCCCCCAGTGTGCCCACGTTTTGTTGTAAAATTCGGCAACACCAACTGAGTCCATCATTCGGGGTACATCAGGACTCTTGCAGGTCCAGCAGGTAGCCGGTTGAGGTCCTTCCTCATCTGTCATCGGTGCACCGGTGCGTAATGTGTGTATTATATCTTCTACTGCATTCATGTGCCCTCTTGGTGTTCCGTAATCTTTAGAGAAAGCGTAGCCTGCCCATAGAATAACCATTTCGGGGCGTTGTTCAAGAACATCAACTATACTGCTGCCGTTAAACTCACTTTGAAAAGTGGTGTCAGCTGTCTGTGTCCAAGACTCATATTGACGTGGAAAGTCAGTTGCGAAAACTTCACTTCTCGATTCGATGCCGGTGATGTCAACCATTCTGTTGTACATCATACTGGTGATTTCTGCTCTTCGCTGTGTGATGGATGCTGCTAGCATACCAAGCAGGAATACTACTCCTATTGTAACAAAAAATAGTAACCAGCCAACCCAGGGCTTCATCTTGTTTTTGTCTTGTTTGCTGCTCATAGTATATTTGTTTACAGTTAGTTACTTATGTTTTCTTATTAATTATCGGACGTAAGATTCTGCAGCCACTGAGGTATGTTATTCTCTGGCATCGGAACCCTTGCATGAGGCGTTGAGGAAAGAGATCTGCTGCGTGTGTGAGGTACATTTCTGTGGCAGTCCCAGCATACGCTTCCGCCTGTTTCCTGCATCTCTCTCCAGCTGTGACGACCTGTTTCAACAAACTCAGTATTCAACTGTGTATGGCATCTTATACAGTTGTTCATGATTGCCTGCGAATTTATCGGTAACGCCCGCATGGCCTGATCTTCTGTGCGTTTTGTAAATACAACCGCATGCCTGTATCCGTTAAGACCCTTAACGAAGTATTTATTAACAAAGTTATCCTGTGGAATGTGGCAATCATTGCATGTAGCATCTTTGCCGTGTGAGCTGTGCATCCATGTGGCATAGTAAGGTGACATTACATGACAGTTTACGCATGTAGCCGGATCATCAGAAAGGTATGTGTACGCACGGGAAGTAATGAATGTGTAAATAAATATCCCCACAAATGCGCCGGTTATTATAATTGCCGGAAATTTCCAGCTGCCACGTGGTCTGATTAGATTCCAAAAGTCTCTCAGTTTGCTCATAGTTGCTAACTTTAAAGATTTTCACATCAATAACAAAGAAAAGAATAAAAATGTGGAAAAAGTGTAATAATTATGACAATAATGAAAAATATGCTATTTTAGTTTTCTAAACTACTGTCTGTAAAATAGTATTTAAATACTTTAATTTATGAACCCAGACTACCTTTATTCAATGAATTCACAAATGATATTTCAATGCCCATTGTGCAGTTCTGTCCCTGATAATCAGCGTGATGAGTTTATTAACGATCTGCAGTTCTCTGTCAGAGAATATGAAAAAGATGATGTTATTGTAACCCAGGGCTCTTTAAGTGAAACTCTTTTTATTTTAATAAAGGGTGAAGTATCGACAGAGATGTCTGACGAAAAAGGTGATTTTATGCAGATTGAATATATAAAAGCACCAAACCCCATAGCCACAGGTTTTATTTTTGCCGCTGATAACAGATCTCCGGTATCTGCTACTTGTCAAAGTTCATGTAAAGTGATAGCTATACCCAAAGACAATGTTTACCTTTTAATGCGTAAATACGAATCGTTCATGCACACATTCCTATCTTATATTTCCAATAAGGTGTTTTTCTTATCAGAAAAATTACGTCTGGTATCCCTGCGAACGATACGTGCAAAACTTGCTTATTACCTCTTGAAAGAATCGGAAGGACAAAAGGTATTTCAATTGAAAACATCGAGAGAAGATATGGCCAGACTGTTCAGTGTATCTCGCCCTGCACTCGTTAAAGTTATGATGGAGATGGCAGAAGAAGGTGTCATAGATGTTGAACGAAGAAACATTCGTATAAACGACAGGGCAGCACTTCAAAATTTATTTTGAATATAAAACGAATAAACATCATTATATTTACAGCTCAAAATCAATTAAATCTACCTTCTATTATTTTTATCATATATTCACGATTAAATACTAAGTGGAATATCATAAGTAGGTTGAGTACGCTTAAACAGATATTCACCGTTGCGCACTGATGCTAATACCCCAACTCTCTTGCGTATAGCCTCAAACTCATCAGATTCGTTAAGAACAATAAAATTGGCCGATTTTCCAACTTCCAGCCCATAATCATCTATCATCATTGTTTTTGCACCATTATATGTGATCAGATCAAATGATTTCTCAATTTCATTGTAAGATGCAAGATGAGTTAAGTGAATTCCATTATCTAACACATTCATCATGTTGCCATTACCGAGAGGATACCATGGGTCGTTAATAGAATCCTGAGCAAAACAGATATTAATACCCTCTTGAAGAAGTTCCTTAACCCTGTTTAATCCGCGTCGTTTTGGATAATTGTCCATACGTCCTTGCAGGTACGCGTTCTCGGTGGGAGGAGTGATAAAGTTGATTTTACTCTTCTTAAACAGCCCAATCATACGGTTAGCATACGCGTTGTCGGCACTTCCAAAAGAACAGGCGTGGCTGGCAGTTGTCTTTTCACCTATTCCCTCTGTCATAACCAAAGCATTTAGCAGTTCAAGAAACCGTGACATCACATCATCAGTTTCGTCGCAGTGCACATCAATCATCTTGTTGTATTTCATAGCAAGCTCCACTGTGCTGTGAACAGATTTTTCTCCAATTTCTCTTGCCCACTCAAAGTGCGGAATACCACCAACACAATCGGCACCCAATTTAAGTCCTTCCTCTACCAGCTCATAACCATTTTTATAAGCATACATACCCTCCTGAGGAAAAGAAACAATCTGAATTGTTACTTTATCTTTCAGTTCCTCACGAAGCTCAAGCATGGCTTTTAACCCGGTCAGATCGGGATCGGTTACATCAATGTGTGTTCGGATATACTGAATTCCGTGCGATACCTCCTCACGAATTCCCTCAAGTGCACGATTTTTAGCATCACCAATACCTTGTGTTTTTTTTATGTGGTGCCAACGTTCAATCCCTTCAAATAGTGTTCCCGATTTAACATTACCGCCATCATTACGTCCTGTATATACATAATCAAGATGCAAGTGAGGATCCACGTAGGGAGGCATAATAAGTTTACCTTCAAGATCGATTTCATTATCACATTTTGGTAAGTTAGTTCCAACCTGTGTGATTTTACCATTCTCAACTATAAATTCAGTCGCAGAATCATTCCGATAAATCTTCGTGTTAAAAAATTTCTTTTTCATACTGTTCTGTTTAAAGAGGTTTAAAGTTCGGGTAATCATATCTTGTAAAGAATTTAAAGATACAGACTATAAATCAATAAGCATAATAAAAATCACTTAAATATTATGAAGGAGGCCGAACTTAAAACAGATCAACAAGGGCATATCAAAAGACATAAACAACAAAAAGAAAATTGATCAGATAATTAGTAAAATGGAGGGTGCCCATCTTAAAAAAAGTATTTACATTTGTTTAAAACTTAAATGCTTTTAAAACATGAAAAAGTACTTCTCACCGAGGTTATTATTATTACTGATACTTTTTCTCCCTTCAACTTTTTCTCTTAAAGGGCAAATTGGGGTTGATTCTTCAAAAAGTTATTTAATCACTAAAAATGACGGTAAACCTTTCTTCTGGCTTGCTGATACAGGCTGGGAGCTTTTTCACAGACTTACGCGGGAAGAGGTAATTCATTATCTGGATAAAAGGGAGGAACAGCAGTTCAATGTAATAATGGCGGTAGCTCTTGCCGAGCTTAACGGTTTGCGGCAACCAAATATGTATGGTGATATGCCCTTTAAAGATCTGGAAACACTTGAATGGGCAGTAACTCCGGGGAATAGTCCTGATAATGACGATGAGTATGATTACTGGGACCATCTGGATTTCGTTATTAAAGAAGCTGCAAATTGTAATATTTATATAGGGTTACTACCTACCTGGGGTGATAAAGTTGCTTATAATTGGGGAGATGGTCCCATGGTCTTTAACAATAATCCTGAAGGTGCATATAATTACACAAAGAAGCTGGCAGAAAGATATAAGAATCAGTGGAATATTATATGGATTCTGGGAGGTGACAGGGCTGCAACTTACGAGCGTGGCGGGAAAAAGCATGATGATCGTCCTGTTTGGCGTGCTATGGCAAAAGCAATTGAGGATTCTTACGGAAAGGATGTGTTTATTGCATACCACCCGGGATGGCCTGAGACATCTGCTTATTTCCCTGATGAGGAGTGGCTAGATATGCATGCTCTGCAAAGTGGTCACGGCAGCAGAACCGTAAAACCGTGGGAAACTATTGCCATAGATCTGGCAAGGGAACCAAAGCGTCCTGTAATTGATTTAGAGCCTTGTTATGAAGATCATCCTGTGAATGTCTGGGACGGAAAATGGACAAGAGAGGAACGAGGATATTTTAACGATTACGATGTCAGAGCTCGCATTTATCGAGGAGTATTTGCCGGAGGTGCAGGTGCAACTTATGGTCATCATCAAATATGGCAGTTTCTTGATACAACCAGAAACGCTCCTGTTTGGGTTGGTGATACTATCATTGGATGGAAGAATGCACTTAATGCCAAGGCTGCGGGTCATTTATATCACATTAAGAACCTGATGCTGTCACAAAAAGATTTTAATAGGATAGAGGATAACAGTTTAGTTGTTTCTGAAAGGGGAACTGATTACAGAGACCAGATTATTGCTACCAGAAACCATGCAGCAACCTATGCCATGGTGTATTTGCCACAACCGCTGCCGATTAAGATTGATTTAGATAAACTTGGTAATACTCCTAAAAATGTATCCTGGTTTAACCCTGTGACAGGTTTGTATGATAAAATTAAAGGTAAATTTACTTCGGGAACTCATACTTTTACTCCACCTGACACTAAACAGCGTGACTGGGTGTTGGTAATTGAAAGGGAATAAAAAATTATTAAGATGATTAAAGAGTTATCAGAACTTATAAAACTTGCAAAAGAAAAGACAGTTCGAAATATTGCTGTTGCAGCTGCAGAAGATGAGGATGTATTAATTGCAGTGAAAAGCGCAGTTGAAGAGAAAATTGTTACTCCTATTCTTATTGGTGATGCGAGTAAAATATTACGAATTGCACGTAATGTGAATTTCAAATTGGGTAATACTGAAGTTATTGATTGCAATAATAATGTTGATTCTGCAAGGATAGCTGTAGAAATGGTAAAAACAGGCAGAGCTGATATACTTATGAAAGGACGTGTCAAAACAAGCGACCTATTGAGAGCTGTGCTTGATAAGCAGATTGGATTATCAGCAGGGCGACTTATTAGCCATATTGCATTTTTTCAGTCGCCATATTACCATAAAATATTCTGTGTGACAGATGTTGCAATGAATATTGCTCCTACACTTGAAGATAAAGTGCAGATTATTAATAATGCTGTTGCTGCTTGCCATCAGATAGGTGTTAAAACACCAAAGGTGGCTGTAGTAGCTGCTGTTGAGACAGTAAACCCCAAAATGGAAGCAACACTTCACGCTGCAGCATTAAAAGAGATGTGCCTTGAAGGAAAAATAAAAGGATGCATAATTGATGGTCCGTTGGCTGTTGATATTGCTTTCAGCAAGGAGGCAGCAATTCATAAAGGTGTTGATAGTAAAGTCGCAGGTGATTGTGATATCGTTATTGTTCCTGATATTGAAGCAGGAAATATGTTCTATAAAGCACTGAATTTTTTAGGTGGTGCAAATTCTGCTGCTATAATTGTGGGTGCATCTGCTCCAATTGTTTTAACTTCGCGTTCAGATAACGATAAAAGCAAATTGCTCTCAATAGCTTTGGCAACATTAATGCAGAATTAGTTAAAGATAATCTTATACAACAAAAATATGGCAACAAATACTCGTATATTAGTCATTAACCCCGGTTCCACATCAACAAAAATTGCTATTTATCAGCAGGAGAAGGTTATCTTTCTAAAAACAATTAAACATGCTCCGGAAGATTTGCGGAAGTACAAACGGATTACAGATCAGTACGAATTCAGAAAGGATGTTATTTATAAAGAGCTGCAAAGTGCTGATGTACCTGTAGAGACAATAGATGCAGTAATTGGTCGTGGCGGAATGGTTAAGCCCATAGCATCTGGTGTGTACCGTGTCAATGATGCTATGCGAAATGACCTTCTGGAATGCAAAAGAGGCGAGCATGCAAGTAATCTTGGTGCCCTTATAGCAGCTGATATTGCAAAGATGATTCCTTCTGCAGAAGCATTCATCGCGGATCCTGTTGTAGTTGACGAGTTGCAACCACTTGCCAGATATTCAGGACACCCCATCTTTGAGAGAAAGTCCGTGTTTCATGCTCTTAACCAGAAGGCTATAGCCCGCTCACATGCTAAATCTATAATGAAAAAATACGAGGAGCTGAATTTGATTGTTGTTCATTTAGGTGGAGGAATAACAGTGGGCGCTCATTATAAAGGGAAGGTTATAGATGTAAATCAGGGACTTGACGGTGACGGGCCATTTTCACCTGAACGCTCGGGTTCATTGCCGGTAGGGCAGTTGCTTAAAGTTGCCTTCAGTGGTATCTACAGTTATGATAAAATGGCAGAGATGATTGTCGGCAAAGGCGGAATGATGGCTTATCTGGGTACAAATGATGCTTACGTAGCAGAACGAGAAGCAAAAGATGGTGATAAAAAATATCAGGAGGTTTTGGCAGCAATGGCTTATCAGGTAGCTAAGGAAATTGGTGGAATGGCAACAGTTTTAAAGGGTGAGGTTGACGGTATTCTGATTACAGGCGGAATAGCAAATAGTAAATGGTTTTGTAATATGATAATTGAAAGGGTTTACAGGATTGCACCCGTATATGTTTATCCAGGGCAGGATGAGATGGGAGCTTTAGCTGAAAATGCTCTTTTGGCGTTAAATGGTGAGATTGAGATTAAAGAGTACATTTAAATCAGGGATGATATATATTTTTAATCCTGAGCATGATCTTGCACTTGCTAATTTCAGCTCCAATTATACGCCACCTTCGAGTATATTAAAAATGGCTCAGGATCTTGCTGTTTTACCTGTCTGGTATTCTGACCGCGATATGCTTGTTGCCGAAGGTGTAGCAAATCAGAAGTATTTTGAAACCATTCAAAAGTTATTTCCGATTTATACTCAACTGATTTCATACAATGATATTTCTTTACGACCGGATGAGGAGATAATCCCCTGGGGCTGGAATCCAGCATTATGCAAAAAACTGAAGTCTTATGAAGTTACTGATAGTCAATTACCAACTATCGAAAAGTTGCAAATACTACGAGATTATTCAAGCCGGAAAAATGCAGTTCAATTACTTAAAGAGTTGAAGTTTGAAAATAGTGATTACTGTGGGAATAGCTTTTATTTTCAAGAATTAGGTGATTTGCTTACATACTTACAATCTACACCTGGAAATAAAGTTCTTAAAATGCCTGTCTCCGGTAGTGGTAAAGGTTTGATTTGGATATTTGGTGAAATCACTGATAAACAAACTGATTGGTGCAAACGTGTTATCAAAGGGCAGGGGGGAGTTGTTGCAGAACCGGTACTTGATAAAGTTGTGGATTTTGCAATGGAGTTTTATCTGGAATATGGAATCGTCAATTTCACGGGTTACTCTTTGTTCTGCTCTGCACCTTCGGGTGCATATCAGGGGAATCAATTGATTTCTGATGAAAAGATCGAGAAAAAGTTAGCAGAATATGTTTCTATAGAATTGTTGAAACAACTGAAAGAATCATTAATGATAAAACTTGCTGAATTGTTTCCTGATTACAAAGGATACGCAGGTGTTGACATGATGATTTGCAATTCAGTTAAAGGATTTCAGATTCAGCCTTCTGTTGAGATAAACATGAGAATGAATATGGGTGTTGTATCACGATTGTTTCATAATCAGTTTATGAGTCCCGAAAGTGAGGGAAAGTTTGTGGTAGATTATTTTAAGAAACCAGGTAGTGTTGTTAATTTCCATGAGAAACTGCAACAGGAGTTACCACTAAAAGTTGAAAACGGAAAGATTATTTCCGGTTACCTTTCGCTTACTCCTGTTACAGTTGACACTCACTACAATGTATATGTTGTAGTGAAATAAACAGTGTCTATTTATGCTCAAGCTTCCTTACTAATTCTGTAGTGGCACTATCTGAATAGGTGCCGTAAGCATTTACCAATAACCCTTTGATATTGTTTACAGGTGATGAAATTGCATATAATATGCTTTCGTTATCAAGATCAGACATTTCCTGAAAACGATATACCTCATCAATCTCAAACTCATCAGGTCGTAATCGTATCATGCTTTCTTTACACACTATACTGTCACTTTCAATGTTGAAGTTTTCGGTATAGCCTTTTTTAGCCAAATCATTAATCGCTTCAGATAAAGTTGTATAAGTTGTCATTTTTTCATTTCTTCTGCAAAGTATTTGTAAAATAGAGGTATTGTTCTGATACCATTATAAAATTGCTCAAGTGGGAAATTTTCATTTGGTGAATGGATTGCATCCGATCCCAAACCAAAACCCATTAGCACAGACTTGATACCCAAAACTTCTTCAAAAGTGGCAATGATGGGTATACTTCCTCCAGAGCGTACAGGTACAGGATCTTTTCCATATACATCTTTGAACGCTTTTTCTGCTGCTTTGTATGCAGGAAGGTCAATAGGACAAACATAAGAAGGTCCCCCATGCAGGTATTCAACCTTCACCTTAACAGACTTAGGCGCGATGGATTCAAAATAATCCACAAACATTTTTGCTATCTTGTTGTGATCTTGATTGGGCACCAATCTGGTGCTGATCTTGGCATAAGCTTTGGATGGGAGTACAGTTTTTGCTCCTTCGCCTGTATAACCGCCCCAGATGCCGCATACATCAAAAGTAGGTCTTATTCCTGTTCTCTCGTTAGTTGTATAACCTTTCTCTCCGAAGACCTCTTTCACCTCAAGTGATTTCTTGTAATCTTTAAGTGAAAAAGGTGCTTTTGCCATTTTTTTGCGCTCTTTCTCAGACACTTCAACTACGTCATCATAAAATCCGGGGATTAATATCCTGCCGTCATCATCCATAGTCTGTGCTATCATTTTGGCTAACACATTGATGGGATTGGCTACAGCACCACCGAATAATCCTGAATGTAGATCTACGTTAGGCCCTGTTACCTCAACCTGCCAATAGGCTAAACCCCTTAGTCCTGTTGTAATAGATGGCACATCCGGTGCAATCATCGATGTGTCAGATACTAAGATTATATCAGCCTGCAGCATCTTTTTATGCTTCTTGCAGAACTTTGGCAGATTGGGAGAACCTATCTCCTCTTCTCCTTCAATCAGAAATTTCACATTGCATTCAAGCTTTCCTGATTTTACCAGATATTCAAATGCTTTAGCATGCATGAACGACTGCCCTTTATCATCATCAGCACCGCGAGCCCATATCTTCCCGTCTTTAACTAACGGCTCAAAAGGATCTGTTTTCCACTTTTCTATCGGGTCAACTGGCATCACATCCGTATGAGCATAAACCATCACGGTAGGTGCCTTTGGATCAATGATCTTTTCGCCGTAAGTTACAGGATTACCTTCGGTCTCCATAACTTCGGCCCTGTCTGCCCCGGCAGCCAGTAGTATCTCTTTCCATTTTTCTGCAGCACGATACATATCTTCTTTGTGCTCCGGCAGTGAAGAGATTGAAGGAATGCGTATAAGTTCGAAAAGTTCGTCCAGAAAACGCTTTTCATTGGTCTTTACATACTTATTGATTTCGTTCATGTTTTATTGTTTACCTGTTGTGTATATTAATCTATTAATTCTGATTATTTTAATTTGCTCTTTATCATTTTTTTTTAAATTGATGATTAAAACTTCTTAGCCTACTGTACTCCCTTTACATTCATTTTCAGACTATAAACAGATGTTCGTGCAGTAACAAAAAGGGTGTCTCTCTCTTTTCCTCCAAAGCATACATTTGAAGGACTTTCAGGAAATTCAATCTCCTGAATCAGTTTACCCTCAGGAGAATAAATCCACAATTTTCCCATAGTCAGATAAATGTTTCCCTTATCATCAATTGTCATACCGTCAGAGCCTTCCGGTGCAAAAAAGGTCTTATTGCTTAGCATTCCGTCGGCATCAATATCATATTTCCAGATCTTGCGGTCATTAATATCTGCAATATACAAATATTTACCGTCAGGAGTGCCTATAAGCCCGTTTGGCTGTATGTAATCATCTACAACACGGCTTACTGAACCATCAGTAGAGAGATAATATACTCCTCTTGAATCCTGTTTTTCAGTATGCCCCTCTTTCCAGTAGTTTCTGTGATAATATGGGTCGGTAAAATACATACCTCCGTCAGGAGCTACCCACACATCGTTTGGACCGTTAAGATGCTTACCTTCGTAATCTTCAAAAAGTACCTCCATGCTTTTTTCTTTATTAAATGCAACCAGCCTGTTGTGCAAATCGGCACATGCAATCAGCTGATTGTCATTATTAAAGTACATTCCGTTAGACCTTTCTGTACCTTCAAGCCATAAACTTATATCCTCATTTTCATCCCACACATAAATTCGATCATTAGGCTGATCAGTGAAATAAACCTTGCCATCAGGGGCAACAGCAGGTCCTTCAGTAAAAGAATAACCGGTACCCAATTTTTCGATTACTGCGTCTTCTGCAATCAAATTTATTTGTTGTCCGTGTATTGAAAAAGTCATTGTTAATAAAATAGTTGATAAAAGTGTCTTCATATCTTCGGTCTGTTATATCCTTGTCTGTATGGTCTTGCAAGCAATTTAGCTGCTTCTGTATTATTTGAAATGCTCCCTTTCTGATTATCCCATACCAGCTTTTCACCGGTTTCATAAGCAATCATACTGAGCTGCACTGCTGCTGTAGATTTGAAGCCATCTTCGATGGTGCAGCTAATAAGATTTTTATTCTTTGTTCTCACAGCATTTACAAATTCTGCAACATGATTATCCTGCATGTCAGGTGTAGGTATTTCAATAACTTCCTGTTCTTCTTCACGATTGTTGGGTTTCACTACCAGTCGGTTATCAGAAGCAAACAGAGTACCGTTTTCTCCATAAAAGAAAACTCCGTTATTAAACTGAGGATCTATATCGCCTGTTCCCCAAAGCCTGTGTTGCCAAATTATCGGAATGCCATTAAACTGCATTGTTGCTGTCAGTGTGTCCGGTGTAGTGATCTTACCTTTCAATTTATAAATTCCACCGGTGGCGTGTATTGTTTTAGGCATATCAAAATCCATTATTGTGCGGATGATATCAATATTGTGAATTCCCCAATCAACAAGATGTCCGTTCCCATACTCTTTTTCGAGTCGCCATGTATTATGACCGATAGCCGGACTGTAAGGCAGTTTAGGAGCCGGTCCGCACCATTTATCCCAGTCGAGTGATGCAGGTGGATCCTGAAGGGTAGTGTCTCCTGTTGACGGATTGTAATGTATTTGAGCTCCTATTTGGTGGATCTCTCCAATTTTTCCACCCCTTATTAGCTCTTTAGCCATTTTAAAAGCCCGGTTTTGTCTTCGTTGAAAACCAATCTGAACAATATTCCCTGCTTTTTTAGCCGCTTCCACCATTGCTTTTCCTTCGTCAACATCATAAGCAAGCGGTTTTTCACAATAGATAGGCAGCCCTTTTTCACATGCAGCAATAAATTGAAGTGCGTGCCAGTGAGGAGGCGTTCCAATCATCACTCCGTCCAGATCCGTTAAGTTTAGCAACTGCTTGTAATCTTTAAACCCTTGTGGACTATTCCCTTGAAGCGAGGTGAGTTCCGTAATACTACTGCTAAGGTGTTCGCTGTCTATATCCGCCACTGCAGAAATCACCACATCTCCTGCCTTAAGTGCTGCTTTCGCGATTACCATACCGTACCACCCACTACCTACAAGACCAAATCTTAATACCCTTTTTTGGGAAGTGCGAGGTGCGGCAAGTTCGTAAGTGTTTAATCCGGAAGCCATTGCGACAGTGGCAAGTGATGAGTTTTTAATGAATTTCCTTCTGTTCATATTTTAATTGATTTAGTTAAGTTAATTTTGAGGCGGTTCTGCAGAGAACTACTTAAATAGATAAACATGCTGTATGGTTAAATTGTTTAAAGTAAAATTAGACTGTATCGTCCTGATTTTACTCTTACTTGACTCTTATCTCGTCCTTAACTCGGTCTTATGTTCTCCTTTTAAATAAGGATTTTATAAGAGTAATGTTATACCGATCTAATATTATTCTTTATGGTATTTACGAGCAATCTAAGATTCGTATTCAACTTTATAAATGGTAAAGGTTTTATATGTTCAGGTGCCAAATCGGCAATTTTAACAATCCTTTTTGTTGAGAACCTGAAAGAGTACCATTTCCTGTGCAGTTCGCTGTGAAAGGTTCTCTTTTTAAATAGATCATAGCCAAAATTGCCTCCACTGAAAACATCTTCTAAAATGATATCCACATATTTATTATTAATATCTGTCTCGAATGGAAAGTATTCTGGTTTTGCCCCTAAGTACTTAACAGTAAATGATGCAAATGATTTCATAGCGTAGGTTAAATCAAAAGAATCAACCAATTCGTTGAAGCTTTTACTGTTTATATCAGCGGAATAAGTTTTCATAAACAGAGTCCAGTCGCACAGTTGCCTCATTCCAATACCTAAATGAATGAAATGATGGAAAAGGTGATAGAAAATATAAAATGCATTTAGTTCAACAGGAAGTATTTTAACCCTTAATCCATCCAGATCGATCTTTTCGAACATATTCTTTTGAATGATATCCTTAATTTTTTCATCAATCAGTCTGTCATATTTTTTTATTCCGAAGAAACAGATATTCTTGTGATTCTCTATATGTATGTCGTGGTATTCAAATCCTTGGTGATGAATGTTTTCATCCTCCAGTTTAAATCCATTGGATACTGCCCATCTATTAGCTTTCAGGTAGTCGTCCTTACGGTATAAATAAAGATCAATGTCTCCCGGACTGCGATGTGAAGGATTAGGGTATAGTGAACCGTTTCCCTGACCCTTAAGTAGTATAAACTGGCAGTTGATTTTACTGTATTCAGCAGAAATACTTTTAAGTTCATCTATAAACTTCTGATTCCTTTTTTCAATTATTTCCGTTTGAAGAAAAAGCTTGTAGACTGTTTTTTTGTCAGGCCAGACTGATTTCGGCAGTGTTAAGATGCCATCATAAATGAGTGCACTTACCGATTGTGATTCTGCAAAAACTATAATTTCTTTCCAGACCGATTCATTTACATCGTTAAAGAGATTCTCATCAGCCTTTCTGTTCCATATAGCAGAACGAATTAGTTCAAGAAAAAGGGGATTGGCAGGGTTATTCATATAGATTTTTATAATCTCTTAATTCTTCGGTATATTCCAAGATAAATCCTACGCAGTAGCGGTGATGAGAACCAACAGGATTTTGCAAACTTCCATATTATACTGGTTTTTTTTATCACTTTGTTACCCCTGTAAATGCAGGTTACTTCAGCAAAAATTGAGCTTGCATTGCAAGTTTCGCGAACTGTTAAATTTCCGTCACCACGTAAGGTAATCTTTAGCGGTTCAGCTTTCTCAATCCTGTGAACAACATACCCGTTATCCGCAGTCTTAGCCAAAACAATATTTCCCACGCTGATTGAGTTTTCATTAAGCGGGCTTAATTCGATCTCATCTTTTGTAGGTTTAATAAATGGAAGCATACTGTTTCCTTTAGACGGTATCCTCACGCTGTTCCCGGCGGTTATCTCTTCCATGATATGAGAGAAGAAAATTTCGTTTGGAATAATCAGCTGTCCCATTTAAAAACAATTAGTGATCCTCAAAGATATAATTATTCCCTGTTTTTTATTTCTTTTTCTTCAATTATCAATTTAACAATATTAAATTTGCAGATATTAAGAAAATATAATCACGTAACAGAATGAAAGATTTATTATTAATTGTCTTATCCTCATTAATATTAGGATTTATGGCATGTAACACAGATAAAGCAAACAGTAATGATATGCAAGGAGCAGGAGTAGGTTTTATATCAGATTCAAATGCTGAAAAAGTAATAACAGAACTGAAAGATTTATTTGGAGAAGAGAACGCTTTCAGAATTGAAAGAGGAGTGAAACAAGTTGCCGCGCTTTGGCGAGAGTCAGACGGAACAGCGGATGATTTTGCTGATTTTTGCAAAACCTCTTTTGTGGGCGATGCTGCAGATTTGACTACTCTCTTTAATACACTTGAAAAGAATTTTGAAGTGATATATGGTTATTACCACAAAATGGATGTAGAACTGAAAATGCCTATTCAGCTGGTTGGTCCCGATATTACACCAGTTGACATGATGTTTGGCAGTTACGATGCATCAGCACACATAAATGATGATATGTATGCAAATAAAATTGCATTTCTGACTGCACTCAACTTCCCCTTTTATTCACTTGATGAGAAAACTGAGCTTGGAGAAAACTGGAGTCGCAAAGAGTGGGCTTATGCGCGTATGGGTGACTGGTTTACAACAAGAGTACCTGCAACAATTCAGCAGGAAATATCGAAAACACTTACTGAGGCTGATGCTTATATCTCAGATTATAATATCAGTATGGATATGCTGCGGAATGAAGCGGGAGAACAATTGTTCCCCGACGGAATGAAACTGATTTCTCACTGGGGATTGCGTGATGAGCTTAAATCAAATTATGCTGATCATGAGAAGGGTCTGGAAAAACAACGTATGATTTATCAGGTGATGAAGCGTATTGTTGATCAGACTATTCCATTGAATGTGATTAATAATGATGCGTTTACTTGGAATCCATATTCAAACGAAATAAGAGATAATGAAGTTGTTGATTCCCCTGCTGAGGATTTGAGGAGATATGAGGTATTCCTGAAGAACTTTCATGTAATGAGAAAACTGGATCCATATTCATCTCATTATCCGACGCAACTCGACCGTGCATTTAACGGCACAATGGAGATAACGCAAAAGGATGTTGAAGAGCTGTTTAAAGGGTTGATTTCATCACCTCAGGTGAAAGAAGTTGCAGCATTTATTGAATCCAGACTTGGTCGAAAGTTAGAGCCCTTTGATATTTGGTATAACGGATTTAGTGCAGGTGAAGCTCTTTCTGAAGATAAACTGACAGACTTTACTTCAGCCAAATATCCAAATGCTGAGGCACTTGAGAAAGATCTGCCGAATATATTAGTTAAGCTTGGGTGGACACCTGAAAAGGCAAATGAGATATCTTCACTTGTAACAGTTGATGCTTCACGCGGTGCAGGCCATGCCTGGGGTGCAGCTATGCGGAATGATGTTTCGAGACTGCGCACCAGGATAGGTGATAACGGTATGGATTACAAGGGTTATAATATTGCAGTCCATGAGTTTGGTCATAATGTAGAGCAGACTATAACCATGAATGATGTAGATTATTATGTGCTAAACGGTGTACCTAATACTTCATTTACAGAAGCAGTTGCATTCCTCTTCCAAAAGCGTGACCTGGAATTGCTTGGCTTACAAAATCCCAATCCTGACGATGAGTATTATCTGGCACTTGACAATTTTTGGTCAAGTTATGAGATTATGGGCGTATCACTAGTCGATATCCAGGTGTGGGAGTGGCTTTATGCTAATCCTGATGCTACACCGGCACAGTTGAAAGAGGCAGTGATATCTATTGCCAAAGGTGTATGGAATGAGTACTATGCAGACATTATCGGCGGAGAAGATGAGATACTGCTTGGCATCTATTCTCACATGATTGACTATCCGCTTTATCTGCCCAACTACCCAATGGGGCATCTGATCGACTTCCAGATTGAGCAACAGGTTAAAGGAAAGAATATTGCCGAAGAGGTTGATCGTATATATACTCAGGGTAGAATAATACCTCAGCTATGGATGAGAAATGCTGTTGGATCATCTATTTCTATTGAGCCATTACTTAATGCGACAGATGAGGCATTGCTTAAATTAAATAGGTAATATAAGTTGTGTGTAATTTAATATAACAACTTTATATTAACCAGAAAGAGTAAGCTTTAATTTATGGAAATCAGACTGTTGAACAGATCATAAGCTGCCTGCAGAAAACTGTATCTGCTTTGCTTTATCTTTTGTTGTTCGTTTAGCAGTTCTGATTGCTTTATATACCCCTTTTCATATTGCAACTGCACTGCTTTTGAGTTCTGATGGCTCAGTTCCCAGTTTTCCCTACTCAGTTTGTAGTTCTCCTGTCTCACTTGTAGGAGTGAAAGTTCGTTCAGTCGATCCTTCTCAAGTTTATTACGAATGTCACGAAGGTTTTCAGCCTCCATTCGCTGTTGCAAACGTAGTCGTGACACCTCTTTTGAGGTGTTGAGCGATTTGGTAATGGGCATCATCAGCGAAAGACCTATATAACTGTTCCCTCTCCAGAATCTGTTGTTGAAAAGAGATAGCTCATTATTGTAGTAGTTGGTTCCGTAATACCCGTTAAGCGAAAGGGTAGGTGCATATTTCAATCGTGCCGACTTCACTTTGAGTGCTGCAAGATCAGTCACCTCTTGTTGGCGCATTATCTCTAAGACGTTAACAGAATTATTAGTCAAAACTTCCTTTTCCATCTTTTGCAGCAGTGCCGGGATATCTTCACTTAAAGTAAGAGTCTCAACGTTTTCAGTTGTCACATCCATACCAATCAGGTAAAGTAATTCTGCTTTCGTGTCCCCTGTTATCTTTTCAGCTTCGATGTATGCAGCTATCGATTCATTATAAGCTCTGTGTGCATCATTCTTTTCAGATAGTCCAATCTTCTCTTTCATAAAAAGCTGATTGGCATTATTCATGAGCTCCTCGTAATAAGCAAGATCCTCTTTCAGTAGTTTCATCTGCTCCTTAGCAATAACGCAGTCTGCATACGCAAGAGCCACCCTTTCCCTTAAATCTGCTTCGGATATTTCAGTATCATATTCCTGAATTCTCAACTGATGTTGTTGCTGTGCGACACTGTTTACTTTTTCAGGATTAAACAGGTCATATTTCAGATTAATGCCCGCTGATGAGTTCCACTTTGTATTGAATTTAAGGTACATCAATTCACCTTCAGCTGCAGAAGAGTCGAAAACATTTGCTGGTACAGGTGTTGCCGGAATAATAAGGTTCCTCCTTAAATCACCTGACAGATATATGTCGGGGATGTACTGCAACCTGCTCTCTTCTACCTGTATAGAAGATTCTTCAAGCTTCATTTTATTGACACTCATTACAGGAGAATGCTCCATTGCATAATTTATTGCCCTGTCCAGTGTAACAGGTTCCTGCGCAACTGCAATTGCAGAGAAAAGTATAATTTGTATGTATGTGACTACTGTTTTACACATTTAGTTTTATTATTTAAATATTACCTGAATACTGATGATGGCTCTACTTTTCTTAGCTTACGGATAGAAAAATAGGAGCTGCCCACGGAGATAATCAGAGTTGTAAGAAACAGGAAACTTAACAGGGCAGGGGTTAGACTAATTATTAGTCCCCCTTTAGCCATACCGATCTTTGAAATTATTAATAATACGAGAGAGACAAAATAGCCTATTATGGCATAAATAACTGACTGTGTGATTACCAGACGGGTTATGTATCCGCCTGAAGCCCCGATTGCTTTCAGCGTACCGTAATCCTTTATACGATCATAAGTTACTGAATACATAGTTAGTCCGATAATAAAGAATCCGCTGATAATTCCGAACAGTACCAACGTAGCGAAACTCATTCCCATATTGTTGGCAGTCATCACGTTTACTATTGTAGCTGTTCTTATATCTTCAGCAGGCCACGCTTTCAGGTCGGGTGCGATTTGGTTGATTTTTGAGGTCACCGACTCTATTTTAGTAGCATCAGGAACAGTAACAATAATCCCGCTTACCTGTGTAGGTGACATTCCCGAATAGTAACGAGCCTTGTCGGCAGTCGTATATATCAGGGGAGAAGTAAAACCCTTTGCATCTTTTGTAATTACTCCTGTAGTTGCTGACTTGCCATTTATTTCAAAGCGTGTTCCCAGCTCCACATCGTATCGCAATGTTTTATTATCATATATATCGGTAGACACAACCTGTGGTACAGCAAGGCTCTCAACGGATCCTAAATGTACCAGATCAGGATAAGGGCCTGCTGCCAGTTTGGGGTAATCACTACCAATTATCATTGCAGGAGCATCTTTACCATTAGGGAATCTTACAGAAACATTGGTTAGCACAAGTCCGTGCGTATCACTCACCCCATCAATGCTTCTAATCTGGTTTACCCACCTGATATCGAAAGTGGATAACTGATTAACGTTCTCAGTCTGCTTTTTGACCACAAATACCTGAGCGTACTGTGGATTTGAATTACCAACAATCCCTCCTATGATATCTGCAAGATAAAAGAACATTCCCAGTTCAATGCCAATCAGATAAATGCTGATGACAATTGCAGTGAGTATGCCCATGCTCTTGGACTTTTCAAAGCGAACAAACTTAAAGGCAGTAGATAACATATTCGGTTAGTTTATTTGTACCCTGCATTCCACTTTAGATTCGATAAAAAGTGTTTTGTTTATCTCATCCAGGGAAACTTCTATTTCACGTACACGTCGATCTTCAAGATCAGTTCCGCTGTCTGAGAAAAGAGATTTCTTTTTCAGGTCGGGTGATATTCTGCTGATTTTACCTGTTGCAGATACTTCAGAATCACCATGCAGGTTGATTTGGCAAGCTTGACCCATTTCAAGTTTGTCAGCAAACAGCTCATCTATTTCTACCATTACTACCAGCGGTTTGTCGGGAGAAAGCCTGCCGTATTGCTGGTGCATACTTACTGCTTCACCTTCGAGTGGTGATATATCCAGAAGTGTCCCATCTATCGGCGAACGGAATTGTGTCTTCTCCAAATCATTTACTCTTAAAGCACGCTGATTTCTTAGCTCACTGAGCTGTGACTGTTGAAGCCGATAGTCATTTTCCAGCTTTTTAAGCAGTTCTGCTTTCTGGTCGAATTCACTTTGCATAGTTCTTACATTTTCACCGGTAGTAGCACCTACACCAAGTAATTCTTTAGTATCTTCCAGTTTACGCTTATGATCAGCATGAGCAATTCGCTCCTGATCCAGTATTATCTTAGCTGATTCAACAGCTATCTCCTGAGTTTGAATGCGTAGATCAGCCTCCTTTATCGACAGCTCTTCATCACCATTGTAAAGAGTAAGAATAAGATCTCCACGACTTATATCATTTCCCGGATTAACATTTATCTTTTTAACTATGCCCGATGCAGGGGCAGCCAGTTCAACAATCCCTCCCTGAGGTAACACTTTGCCAATTCCTACGATATATGATGGTGCAATTGTAGTATCTTCAGGTTCATCTTTTTCCTGTTTACTTATACAGGAGAATAACATAAGTATGGATAAAAAAAGTACTGTTTTTTTGTTCATCTGTATTTGATTTCTTAGTCTTTAAAATTAAACTCAATTCTGATATACTTATAAATATTAAAAATCTTCTTCTTTATTACAATCATCCTCAATCTTGGAATTCATCCTCAATCTTGGAATTTATTCTCAATCTTAGAAATCATCCTCAATGGCAGTTTCGCTTATTCTGCCTTCCGACACGTAAATAGTTCTGTCGGCATACTTTTTTAGTCTTACGTCATGAGTTACAACAATAACTGCCCGATTATCCATAGAGAGCTGACTCAGCATCTCCATAACCATTTTGGCACTTTTATGGTCCAGTGAAGCAGTAGGCTCATCACAAAGAATCAGTTGAGGGTCAGTAATCAACGAGCGTGCAATCGCTATTCTCTGTTGCTGGCCACCGCTAAGGTTTTTTGGAAGATTATGTATCCTGTCTTCCATTCCAAACTGTCTGATTAGTTTCATTGCTCTACTTTTTGCCTCTTTTCGTTTCACACCCTGAAGCAAAAGTGGCTGCATTACATTTTCAAGGGCATTTAGCGGTGCAAGCAGATTGAAACCCTGAAAAACAAAACCAATATGTTGTAAGCGCAGGTTGGCTAACTCTTTTTCAGATAGGTCGTTAACACAGGTATCCCCCACCCATACTTTCCCCATTGTTGGGTAGATTACAGACCCAAGAAGTGATAAAAGGGTAGTTTTGCCTGATCCGGAAGGACCAACAAGAAGAGTTATCTCACCCGTCCTGAACTCGGTTGTTGTAGGTTGCAGAGCAACGATAGTAGATTCTCCGGTTTTATACTCCTTGCCGGCACCTGAAAGTCGTGCAGCTATATCCATAAAATTGATTTGAGACAACAAAAGAAAACATAAATTTGCACTTAGGCAAACTTATTGTTCACTAAAAGATTGTGTCCTTCTGAGTATTTTCTCCATCTTCTTTCCCTTTGCAAGCTCATCCACCAGTTTGTCAAGATAACGGGTTTGCCGTGTGACAGGATTCTCAATTTTTTCAATCCTGTAGCCGCATATCATACCTGTAATCAATTGAGCATTTGGGTTAAGTTCTGCATTCTCAAAGAATTCTTTTAATGTAGCCTTATTTTCAATCAGTTCATGTAGTTTATTTTCATTATATCCGGTAAGCCATTCTATTACCTGCAGAAGCTCCTCTTTGGTTCTTCCTTTTATCTCAACCTTAGTTAGATAATGATGATAGACAGATGCAAATGTGATTTTTGCAATCTTTTCGTTGTGTTCGGGGGTAGTTTGCATAATATTGTTTTAATGAAAATAGAATATTTTAGGTAAAAGATACAAGTTGGATTAGGTGAAAATACAAATTGAATTGATTTACTCCATTTTTCTTATACGAACTTCAATATCTGTATTTTGCAATTTCGTTTTTAGAAGATTAACGTAAGTGTCACCGAAGTGATATGGATAAAGGACTTTTGGTGAAAACATTCCGGCTGCATTAACAGCTTGCTCTACAGTCATTGTGTAGGGTTGGTTTACTGGCAAGAAAGCAACATCAATATTTTTCAAATCCCACAATTCAGGAATATCTTCAGTGTCCCCTGCGATATAAATTCGTAAACCGTCGATAGTTAAAATATATCCGTTATCACGATGTAGTGGATGGAATTTTTCTCTTCCTTCTGTAGTATTGTATGCCGGAAAAGCTTCAAGATGAATATCTTCTTTCAACTGCAACTTATCACCGTTTTTCATCACATCACCTTTTGAGATAATGTCACGACTCGATTGATTAAGTATTAATCTTGTATTTTCTTTTGTTAGATTGTCTATTGCTTTAGTATCAAGATGATCACCATGCTCATGTGTTATCAGGATAAAATCAGCCTTTGGGAAAGTGGAGTAGTCGGCAAACATCATTACTGGGTCAACTTGTATATGCATACCTTCGTAGGTGAGCATTAGCGAGCCATGTTTAATGAAAGTAATTACAACATCTTTGTTTGATGAGGTTTTAAAGGTGTCGGTTTCAAAATTGGAAGCAACTATCAGATTAGTAAGCATAATTCCAATAGAAAGAAATATATATTTAAGTTTCATACGTTTGAATTTAAAAGTTGGTATAAAAGAAATAATTAATTAAAAAACAAACAGATCGGAATCTTGTTCAGTTACTGATTTTCAATTAATACCTGAATTAAGTTTTAATTGTCTTTTATTATATTTCATTGTTTATGTTTATTATTTGCATATATTTGCTAACGCAATGGCGGTTACAGTAATGACCGTTACGTTAAATGTCAGTTATATGAAATTTTATGACAGGAACAAGGAGATTGAAATCTTGCAGAATATTGAATCTCGTTCTGCAACATCGGCGCAGATGACCACTGTTGTGGGTAGACGCAGGGTGGGTAAAACTACTCTATTGAAAGTTGCTTTCAAACAGACACCTGTGCTTTATTTTTTTATTGCAAAGAAAAACGAAGCTCTTTTGTGTAATGAGTTTACACTTGAAGTGCAGGAGAAATTGGGATTTTCAATGGGAAATTTTCAACGATTCGCAGATTTGTTTCAGACGATTATGCAATTGTCCGAGAAAATTAATTTCACTTTAGTAATTGATGAATTTCAAGAGTTTGAAAATATAAACAGGTCGGTTTTCAGTGATATGCAAAATATCTGGGATTCTTTTAAGGATAAGAGCAAATTGAACTTGATTTTGTGTGGTTCAATCTATTCTATGATGAAGCGTATTTTTGAGAACTCCAAGGAGCCTCTGTTTGGTAGGGCTACTTCGAAAATTATGTTGAAACCTTTTGATATAAAAACTATTAAAGAGATTCTCAGTGATTATAATACAGATTATTCTAATGAGGATTTATTGGCTTTTTATATGGTTACAGGCGGTGTTGCTAAATATATTGAATTGCTTGTAATTTGCGAGGCATTCACTAAATCTGCAATATTAGATGAAATGTTTAAGGATAATTCATTTTTTCTTAATGAGGGACGTGATGTTTTAATTGAAGAGTTTGGAAAAGATTATGGTAATTATTTTTCAATTCTTTCATTGATTGCTTCTTCTAAGAACGACCGCAGCTCTATAGAGAGTATCCTAAATATTTCTGTTGGTGGTTATCTGGATCGTTTAGAGAATGATTTTAATATTATAAAACGCATACGTCCTTTTATGGCAAAGGAAGGCAGTAGAAATAACAGGTATAGAATTGAGGACAATTTTCTTAATTTCTGGTTTCGTTTTAATTATAAGTACCGTAGTGCAATTGAGATTTCAAATTATGATTATGTCAGAGATATTGTTGAACGTGATTACGAAGGGTTTTCAGGTATAGTTTTAGAAAAGTACTTTCGTCAGAAACTGATTGAAGCAAAGCAATACTCAGATATTCAGGGTTATTGGGATAATAAAGGTGAAAATGAGATTGACATTGTAGCCGTTAATGAAATGGATATGCGTCTGGAGTTTTATGAGGTGAAACGAAATCCAAAAAAAATTAATATTGAGTTATTGAAAAAGAAATCTATAAATATTACATCAAAATTTCCTCGTTATATTATTGAATATAGAGGATTATCCTTGGAAGATATGTAAACTTTAAACTACATTACCTCTCAAAATCTCCCTCTTTCCAGGAGGACCTGGTAATCTTTCCATCTTAAAACCGGCAGTTTGGAGCATTCTTCTAACAACTCCTTTTGCACAATAAGTAGTGAAAACAGCATTTATATCACAAAGAGAATATATTTTACTGAATATCTCTTGTATCCACATATCAGGTTGTTTTTCTGGAGCAAATGCATCAAAATAGATAAGGTTGAATAGTCGGTTTGATTTGAATTCTTCGGGTTTACTAAAATCATACTTCTGTTTTAAAAGAGTGAAGGAGGGAGTAATTTCAACAGCCTTTTTCCAAGGTGATGAGTGAAGTTTCAGGAAAGCGTCATCGGGGACTCTGGATGATAGCTCATGCTCAGGCTTTTTCACTAACTCACTGTAATTGAGTTTCTGTGCTTCTTCAATAGTAATAGGGTAGAGTTCCACGCTATGGTAAAACACTTTAATAGATCGCTTTTTAGCTTCGAGCAAAGTCAGAAAAGCATTTAATCCTGTACCAAATCCAATCTCAAGAATATTTATCTCTGTTTGAGGATGTTGTTGATGATCACTTCCCGATTGATTTAAATAATGTCTAAATCCCGCTTCGATAAAAACATGATTAGATTCTTGAATTGCGCCGTTAGTTGAATGGTAATGTTCATTCAGTTCAGGCACAAAGAGTGTGTGTGAACCATCATCAGTTGTAATTATATTATGCTGCATTTTATACTTATTAAGTAAATTATACGATTTTATTAACGCAATGGCCATTACAGTAACGGCTATTGCGTTAGATTATTCAGTTGTAACATGGCTCCCATAAACAAATTTATGAAATCTTTGTTTACTATTTCAATCAAAGCATGAAATTTATTACATTTGTCTACAAATTAACAAGATGCAAAAATATCTTCCTTTCCTATTAGTAATCTTACTATTCATTTCCTGCAATTCATCTTCCAAAACGAAGGGTAGCGATGAGAAGGATTTATTGACGGTTACGATTGAACCACAGCGCTACTTCTTAGAACAGATTGCAGGTGATACATACAAAATAAATACTCTTGTTCCTCCAGGAACAAGTCCCGAGACTTATGAACCGGCTCCTTCAGTGATGCTGAATATGGCAAAGAGTAAGATTTATTTCAAAGTGGGTGATCTTGGCTTCGAAAGAGCGTGGAGCACTCGTTTAGCAGAAAATAACCCTGACGTTCTGATTGTTGACTGTTCAGAAGGAATTGATCTGATGATTGGTCATCAGCACATTCAAAGTGATAGTCACGATAACCAAAATCACGAGACTCAAAGTGGTGAAAATAATACAAATGAATCAATGGACCCGCATGTGTGGTCATCTCCAAAAGCTGTGAAGATTTTCTCTAAGAATATGCTCGATGCTTTGATATCTGCATATCCGAAGAATGAGGAAATGTTTCGAATCAATTTTGATAGATTTATGGCTAAGGTGGATAGTACAGACTCGCTGATTAGCAATGTTCTGAAGGATATGCCGGGTAGAGCATTCATGATATATCATCCCGCTTTAAGCTATTTTGCAAATGATTACAACTTGCATCAGCACAGTATAGAGTTTGAAGGAAAAAACCCATCGCCTGCTCAGATCAGAGAGTTGGTTGATGTTGCAAGAAAAGAGAACATCAACACCCTTTTTATGCAGAAAGGTTTTGATAAAAAGAACGCAGAAGTTATTGCTTCTGAAGTAGGAACCGAAGTGTTTGATATTGATCCGTTAAACTATAACTGGGACGAAGAGCTAATCCGTATTGCGAAAATTTTATCAAGGGAAGAATAACTGATGAATAAACTCATTGAAATTGAAAATCTGACAGTAGGCTACGAAAATAAGCCAAATGTATTAAGGGATGTTTCACTAACAATCTATAAAGATGATTTTTTAGGAATCATAGGACCAAATGGGGGAGGAAAGACAACATTGTTGAAAACTATCCTGGGGCTCATTAGACAGCAGAGTGGTACTATTAGTTTTTATGATAATGGTAAAAAAGTACCCTCACTGAATATCGGCTATCTTCCTCAAATAAATCAGATTGATAAAAAATTCCCAATCACCGTCTCAGAGGTTATTCTGTCAGGACTTACCCCAAGAAAACAGCTAATCAGGAGATATAATTCCAGGGATAAGCAGAAAGTGATGCAAGTAGCTGAACGTATGGGGATAACAGAGATTCTGCCCCGTGCAATTGGAGAGCTGTCCGGAGGTCAGATGCAAAGAGTATTGTTCGGGAGGGCTATTATCGACAATCCAAAGTTTATAATACTAGATGAACCAAGTACTTACGTTGATAAACTATTCGAGACCAATTTCTATAAACTTTTGGGTGATATAAACAAAGATATAGCTATCATGCTGGTTTCACATGATGTAGGCACAATAATCTCAATGGTGAAAAATATCGCATGTGTCAATCAGGGACTTCACTATCATTCAGGTAGTGATATTTCTCAGGAATGGCTAACAAATGCATATCAATCATGTCCTATCGAGATATTAGGACACGGTTCTCTTCCTCACAGAGTGCTAATGGAACATGATCATTTGCATGAACAATAACACAAACAGTAACAAGAGTTTGCTTCTAACCATATTTATTAAATAATGGGTGATTTAATCTGGATTATTCTGGCAGTTATATTGTTACTAATAGGTGCGATAGGTACAATTGCTCCTGTTCTTCCCGGTCTGCCTTTGTGCTGGGGCTCTTTATTAGCACTAAAGTTTATACCTTCCACACAGGATGAAATTTCATGGGCAACTATTGTAATTCTAGGTGTAGTGACAATTGTTATTACAATACTTGATAACGTACTACCAATATGGGGTACAAAGAAAAGAGGAGGAAACAAAAAAGTTGTATGGGGAGCTACAATCGGACTTCTGTTTGGATTTTTTATTGGTCCTTGGGGAATAATATTCGGACCCTTCGTAGGTGCTTTGATAGGATCATTGATTTCAGGTAATAAATTAAAACCGGCCACTCAGCAAGCTTCAGGAGCTTTTGCTGGTTATTTGGCCGGTCTTTTATTAAAACTCGTTACGGTAGGATTTATAATCTTTTTCTTCGTCCGAGCACTGATCTAAATTAAATGATAATCTGCTCAAATATATTATTACTAATAATTTAGTCTGAACGATAATCAAGAGTCTTGTCTAAGACATTTTTTTAAGAGTGTTTTATAATATATTCAGCAATCTGAACAGCATTTAATGCTGCACCTTTACGAATCTGGTCGGAAACAGTCCAGAATGACAGTCCATTATCATTTGTCAGATCTTTACGTATACGGCCTACATACACAGGATCAGTACCCTCTAGTCCAAGTGGCATAGGATACTCTTTTTCAGAAGGGTTGTCAATCAATTCAACACCCTGTGCATTTCTAAAAGCTTCCCGTGCTTCCTCAATAGAAATAGGGCGTTCTGTTTCAATCCAGATAGCCTCTGAGTGTGCACGCATAACCGGTACCCGAACACAAGTTGCACTTACCTCAATATCTGAGTGCATAATCTTACGTGTCTCGTGATACATCTTCATCTCCTCTTTGGTGTAACCGTTGTCAGTAAAAACATCTACCTGAGGAATAAGGTTATATGCAAGCTGATATGCAAATTTCGAAACAGTAGGCTTTTCACCATTAACAAGTTGACTATGTTGTTCCTCAAGCTCCTGCATGGCAGCAGCACCTGCTCCCGAAGCGGCCTGATATGTTGCCACATGCACTTTCTTTATATGAGTAATATCTTCAATCGCCTTTAAAGCAATAACCAACTGAGATGTTGTGCAATTAGGATTTGCAACGATACCTTTTGGGCGGTTTAAAGCATCTTCTCCATTAATTTCAGGAACAACCAGAGGTACTTCATCATCCATCCTGAACGCACTGGAGTTATCAATCATTATAGTTCCATGCTTTGTAATCGTATCAGCAAATTCGATTGATGTACCACCTCCCGCAGAAACAAATGCAATATCAATACCCTTGAAATCGTCGTTGTGCTGCAGCTCTTTAACTACAATCTGTTTGCCTTTAAAACTATATGATGTACCGGCACTTCTTGAAGAGCCGAAAAGATGTAATTCATCTAATGGGAAGTTTCTCTGTTCAAGAACTTTAAGAAGTTCCTGACCTACAGCTCCGCTAGTTCCAACAATTGCAATGTTCATAATGCTTGATTTTTTATCTTTAGTTTGAACAAGTTGAAAGTTTTATCTATCAACTATTTATTTAACTCCTGAGAAGAATGATAACCTGATTATCTACTTCGATCAATTGACAAAGATAGAAAAAAGTGAATTAAATTTTATCTTATTGCTATTTTCTTTGTTAATTTCCCGATTTTTAAGATGTAATAACCTTTTGGGAGTGAAAGGATGTATTCATTTGTACCTGCATTCACCCTACGATTATAAACTTTCACACCCATGATATTATATATCTCCAGAATGTCCTCTTTTGGAAGATTCTCAATGACCAGACGGTTTTCAGCAAGTTTGATTATTACACTGTCCTGCATAGTGTAAGTTGGCTGAAAAGTTGAAGTTTCCCCTATATTTGCTGTTTCATGTAAAATAGAAGAAATATTGTTTTCTTTTGATTCAGCAGAAAAACATATTCTTCCAGAGAATATTAAAGTTAATAAAACTACACAGAAAAGCTTCATAGTACTATGTTGCATCAAAAAAAGTTGCATCTATAAGAATTTAGAGCAGTACATCAATATAAAATCTAAAGTTCAAATATTTTTCCTTCTGATGCAAGTTCTGTTTCAGGAAAAATCAATATTGCCTCTTTCAGAAGCACACCCAATTCGTAATATCGGGAAGAGTAATGACCAATTACAAGCTTTTTTACTTCAGCCAGTTTAGCAATCTGTGCTGCCTGACCAGCAGTGGAATGATATGTTTCTTCGGCCCTTTTGCTTTCACTTTCAGCAAATGTAGCTTCATGATATAAAAGGTCTGCTTTTTTTATATAATGTACAATCTCAGGTGCATAAGCAGTGTCTGAGCAATAAGCATATTTTTTTGAAGGAGTACCCGGGATGGTAAGCAGTTCATTTTTAATCACTTCTCCATCAGGAGTAATGTAATCTTCACCTCTCTTTATGCCATGAATTAAATTAAAGGGAATATTATGATAATCAATCATATCTCTTATTATATGACTGGCTGATTTTTTCTCTTCAAATAAAAAGCCGTTAGTGTCAATACGATGTTTAAGAGGAAAAGAGGATATTTTTATTGATTGATTTTCGAAAAGAATTTCTTCTGATTCAGGATTAAGCGGAATCACATTAATTTTAAAAGTTATATGTTTGCCCATGTAAGTGAGAAAAGGATTTATCAAAAAATCTATCTCTTTGTGAGCATAAATATTCAGGTCTGAAGTTCTCCCAAGCAAGCTAAGAGTTGAAAGCAATCCCGGTAAACCGAAAATATGGTCACCATGTAAGTGCGAAATAAATACAGAATGGAGCTTACTCATACGTGCCTTAAATTTACGCATCTGAAGTTGCGTCCCCTCTCCGCAATCAATCATAAAGAGCTTGTTGTTCAGTTCTATCAATTGAGATGGAGGATTGTGAAGCGTGGTAGGCATGGCAGACCCGCTACCGAGTATGGTAATCCTGAAATTTGTCATGTCATCTTATACCGATAAGTTTATGTGTTTGCAAACTCAGAGCCCATATTGGATTATCTTTTATCAATGAAATACAGTAATCCACATTTTCCTGAATGATTTTGAGATCATCAAATATTGGACTCAACAGATATCTCTCTGTTTTTGGCAATATCGATATATCAGGAAGCGGATCACCTTTCTGAATAGGAAAACGGAGTTCATCCACTTCAGGAATCAGTTCCTTTACCAATTCGAAGTTTTGTTTAGGACTGCAGGTAATATAATCAATACCTTCAGGGATTCTCTTTGTGCCATTGGTTTCTATAGCCTGCAAATAACCCTTTTCTTTGAAAAATCCCACAATTTTGTCTGTAAGTTGCAATGCAGGCTCTCCACCTGTCCAGATTATCCATCTGCAATTATATTTAGCTATCTCATCAATAATCTCTTCCAGAGTCATCTTAACACCCTTCTCAAATTCGGTATCACAGAAACTGCATGCAAGGTTACACTTTGCCAGTCTGATAAAAATCGAAGCCTGTCCTGTTCTTCCACCTTCACCCTGAAGAGAGTAAAATATCTCGTTAACGTTAAGGCTCATAAATTGCTGAAGTTTTGGGCGTTTCGCTCACTTCCACGGCATATAACTCCGGAAGGTGAGGTTTGAAAGCATCAAAAAGCATCTTTGCAATATTCTCTGCCGATGAATTTTGCGGCGCCATAATATCATTCAGATTTCTGTGATCGAGATTACTGTCGATATACTCTTTCACGAATTTCAGTTCATTATAATCACGAACAAATCCCTGAGGATTTAGTCTATCCGATTTAAGATGAACTGTAACTATATAATTATGCCCATGTAAGCGGCTGCATGGATGTTCTTCCGACAACCCGAAAAGTGAGTGACCTGCCGAAAACGAAAATTCTTTACTTATTTTATACATTTTGATACACTGTTTAATTTTACATCAGGATTACTGCTCTATTCCAATTAATTATTTTAATCAGATCTAGGATCACAATCAGTTTAGCAATTGTTCTCATTTTAATTTGCAATATCCAACTCCAACCATGTCTTCAGAGGATAATGATCAGAGTGTTTAATTCTGTCTACCTTAGATTGATATGCCTTAATATTTTCGCTGTGCATAATGTAGTCTATTCTAAACAGGAACAGGTATTCATTATAAGTGATACCCGGTCCAAAAGCTGTTGAAACATAAGCATCCTTCAATCCCTTCTTCATTTGGTTATAAGCATAAGAAATAGGAGTGTCATTGAAATCCCCGCAAATTATCGTACCCTGCGTACCCTGGGTTTCAATATAACTTTTCACCTGTTCTACCTGCTTTGCCCTCATCCGATATGCACTGCCCAGGCGATTGCGAATATTGCTTGTCACAGTTTCAAGCTTCACCGAATCTGTGTTTTGCAGGAAATTACTGTATAATTTCCTGTCTTCAGCCATTATACTGTTAGACTCTAAATGCACATTAGCCACAGTATATTTCTTACCATTTATATTAATGGTGTAAACGGCTGCACCGTTGTAAGATGACTCAAAAACCACTTCGTGAGTCGCTTCAATCGGATATTTCGAGAAACATGCGAGACCGAAGATATGATATTTTCCTGATGATTCCAAGCTTGTTACAGATCGGTATGGGTACTGGTTAAGTTTACGGTTTACATCCTGTTGCGAGAAAATAGACTGCCCTGTCTTGCTCACAAGGTACTCCTGTAAACACACTATATCAGCATCTGTATCTGCAATATAATCTAAAATAGGCTGCTCTTTTGAATCTTTATTTCTCTCTTCAGTAAAGCCTTGCACATTATATGAAAGCACCTTAATAGCATTTTTTGGAGGTTTAGGGGAATTCACGTGAAGAGGGAAAAATGTTGTAATTGGTTTATAGCACAACAGTATGGCTATCATACTTACTGCAGCATACTTCCAGTTTAACAACACCAACCACAAGATCAAGTATGCTATGTTTAGCAATAGTATAAAACCGAATCCTAGGCCTATGTATGAAAAGAAGTTTGTTTTAAGTGTAGAAACATTCCATGCCAAAAAGGAACAGAAAAGAAGTATAATAGCCAATAAATTGGTAGCAAATATTACCAATTTAACTACATCTCTAAAACTCCTTTTTTTATTTCTTACTGGCATCGAAAAGCTTCTTTTTTTCTTCAGATGATAATCCGCTATATCCCGATTTCTTCAGTTTATCAAGTATAGCATCAATCTCATCATTTTCAGAATTCCTTCGGTAATTATAATCCCAATCAGACTCTTTAGCTTTGTTATGGTGAGTCACTTTCATTTTGGTTCTCTTCTTGCGGGGCTTAAATAGTCCGGCAACCCAGTCAAGCAGACTGCCCATCCAAGCAGTTATATCCTTACCGTTCTTATATTGACTGGCGAAATAATATCCCAGCAGCGCCCCTCCTATATGAGCAACATGCCCCCCCGGGTTGGTAGGACTTCCGAGAGATAAGAAGTCGAGTACAAATGCAAAAATAGCAATATATACGATTTTAATCTGTCCCAGCAACAATAAATTCAGTCTCAGGTCTGGCTTGTAAAATGCAGCACCCATAACAATAGCCATCACGGCAGCTGAAGCACCAATCATCCATCCTCTGCCCATATCAAGATAATATGGAATAGTGTTGAAAGCGATAATATACAGCAATGCACCTGCAAGTCCACCAAGCACATACAAACTACCCAGTGTCCTGCCGGTGAAATATTGCATAAATATTTTCCCAAACCAGTAGAGCCACAACATATTAAAGAGTATATGCATAAAGCCTTCATGTACAAACATGTAGGTTATGGGAGTCCATAATCTTTTTACTAGTAATTGTAAGTTTGATGGTACACCCAGGAAAGTTATCAGATCGAGGCTGTGAATATTAAACAGGATGAAGATAACATCAATCACCTTTAAAATAACAAAGACCAAGACATTGATAAAAATAAGCTTAGTCAAAACATTGCCTGTTCTGTATTTCAGTTTTAGGTTGTCAATAAAATCTGCCATGCGTTCTATCCTTTTTTCTCCAGTACAAAATCATAAAAATGCCGAATAGCATACCACCCAGGTGAGCAAAATGAGCAACATTATCGCCTGTGCGGTTGAATACACCAAAAAGCAGCTCAAGCAAACCATAACCAATTACAAACCATTTTGCCTTTATAGGGAAAGGAAAGGGGATGATAAATAGTTGAGCATTGGGGAATAACATACCAAATGCAAGCAGTATACCAAACACTGCGCCAGAGGCGCCCACTGTAACCGAGTTAACTGCGTAAAACATATCTGCCGGCACAACTGAACTTATTCTCAGGTACAACACTAAAATCTGCACCAGTCCGGCACCAATCCCTGTAACCATATAATAAGTAAGAAAACGTTTTGGTCCCCACACCTGTTCCAGTGTACGCCCAAACATAAACACCGCGAACATGTTAAAGAACACATGCGAAAAAGAGTAGGGGTCGTGAAGGAACATATAGGTTACCAACTGATATATTCTGAAATTATCAGAAAAAGGAAAATGCAGTCCAAATTGCTGCGTCAGGTCGATATCTGCTCTCCTGAGTAAAACAAATTGAGCCAGCCATACTATAACATTAATTATAAGTAGGTTTTTTGTTACTATTGGCAAATCACCGGCAAAACTATTTCTTCTATAATCGTTCATGATTGTAATCTACTGTTGACGCGCAAAATTACGTATTATTTCCTTGCTTATGAGGTTTTTTACCACATAAATAGTGAATTTTCAGAAAAATCAAATACTTTTCACCTTTTTTCTTGATTGTTTTCGATTTATAATCTATATTTGACGCCAAAATAGGCTTCAGCCTTGACTTAAAGAGTGTTTAATTTTTTTATTTACGTTTTCTTATGAATAAATCAGAACTAATTAACGCTATCGCCGAGAAATCCGGTCTTAGCAAAGTAGACTCCAAAAAAGCATTAGACGCTACATTGGAAGCAATCTCCGAAGAAGTGAAAAACGGTGGTAAAGTAGTATTGGTAGGCTTTGGAACATTCTCTGTTTCAGAAAGAAGTGCAAGAAAAGGAATCAATCCTCGCACTAAACAACCAATCAACATACCGGCAAAGAAAACAGCTAAGTTCAAAGCAGGTTCAGAACTATCAAGTCTCTAAGGAAATTGAAATGAAATAAAAAAGGAACAAACTTTTTAGTATTGTTCCTTTTTTATTTTCAGAAATAATGTACCTTTGCGGTCAGTTTATGACTCCGTAGCTCAGCTGGTAGAGCAATTGACTCTTAATCAATGGGTCGAGGGTTCGAGTCCCTCCGGGGTCACATTTTTTTATCTTTTCCTCATCATTTGCATCAGTCCTCCTCCATTTTTTACATTTGTGTAACCCATTTGCCTAAGCAACTGCTGTGCATAAGCCGAGCGGGCTCCCGAAGCACAATAAAGTGTGATATCACGATCTTTGCTGCCAAGCTCATCTATTCTTGTTTCTAATTCATCTAACGAAATGTTGATGGCGTTCGGATATGCTCCGCCTGAAAATTCCATAGGTGTGCGCACGTCAACCACTAAAGGTGTATTGGAATTTGTATTTATATAGGAGTTTTTTTTCTCATCTATAACAATATCTTCATTGTTCTTATCTACCGTTTTCTTTTCCACTTTTGGTAAATTTACCCGAAAGTTTTGGAACCCGGTTGCATAGGCTTGGCGTTGTAATGAAATGAACCCTCCTGAAATATTATATACATTATCCACGCCTGAATTCTTTAACATGCGCAGCGCTTGGTGACCTTTCTTGCCTGTTTCGTCGTAGACTAAAATATTGGAATCCTTAGGGATCGCTTTAAGTTCCTCATGAAGCATTTCAAGTGGCACATTGTAGGCACCGACGATATTTCCTTTTTCAAACGAAAACATGTCACGCACATCAATTACAATCGGTTTCTGAACTTTTACCCATTCATCCAACTCGCCAACTGTTATTGAGGGACTGAATCCGCTTTTCTGATTTTCAGCAGTATAAGCAGCCATGTTAATGACATCATTAGCCGTTCCAAGTGGAGGAGAATAAGCAAAATCAATGTCTGCAAGGTCATGTATAGTGAGATTCCCTGCAATTGCAGATGCTATTACGTCGAGACGACGGTCGGCTCCCTTGTATCCTGCAGTTTGTCCCCCCAGCACAGCACCAGTTTCACTGTTGTAAACCAGCATAACCGATACATTTTCTGCTCCCGGATAATAAGAAGTATGGTGCTCTTTGTGTACAACTATTGCATTTGCCGGAATGCCTTCAGCAAGTGCTTGTTTAAGAGACAGACCCGTGATCCCCGCAACAGCTTCAAATACACGAAGTATTGATGTTCCCATCGCGCCATTGTAGGTATGCTTGCCTCCCATAATATTCTCGGCAGCAATCCTTCCCTGACGATTGGCAGGTCCTGCTAGCGGAATTCTAACCCTTTTGCCGGATACCCGGTTTTCTACCTCCACCATATCTCCTGCAGCATAAATATGTTCATCTGAAGTTTGCAAGTATACATTTACCAGTAAACCACCCGATTCGCCAATTTCAAGACCGGAATCAGTTGCAAGTTGTAAAGTTGGACGAACTCCAATCGACATAAGAACCATATCAGAATTTATAATAGTACCATCGTTTAATTTTACCGATTTTGGTTTAATCCCTGTCACACTCTTTCCCGTATGAATATTTACTCCATACGAAAGCATTTCCTGCTCAATATATCCTGCGGTTTCGGCATCCATCACAGACATCACGTGAGGCATCATTTCAACCAGATGCACATTCAACCCCCTTTTAACTAACGCTTCAACCATCTCAAGACCAATAAAACCACCGCCAATTACGACTGCATTCTTGGGGGATTTTTCTTCAATATGTCGCTGTATATTGTCCATATCGTTCAGCGTCCATAAAGTATAAACATGGTCCAGATCAGCACCCTCAATCCTGGGCTTAATCGGACGTCCTCCCTGCGCCAGCAGCAGTTTGTCATATTTGTGATTCCTGATCTCTCCGGTTCTGACGTTCAAAGATGTAACAGTTTTGTTTTGTCTGTCAATGTTGGTTATACGTGTGTTCACATGTACATCCACTTGATATTGTTCATTGAAGCTTTCAGGGCTTTGGAGAATCAATTTCGAACGACTTTTTATGTCACCACCTATATAATAGGGGAGGCCACAATTGGCAAAAGAAATGTCGGGTCCTGCTTCAAACATCGTGATACTTGCGTCGGACGAGAGCCGGCGAACCTTTGCTGCAGCTGTTGCTCCGGCAGCTACACCGCCTACAATAATAATTTTTTCCATATATATATTTATAGTTTTGCTTGTATTGTTACATTTAAATCTTTTGCAAAAATACAAAGAAATATGTACATATATTCATTTGTTATATAAAGTGAATTGATGGGTTATTGATGAATATTATTAGTTTGATTTTTTTTTATTTCAACAGGTTAAGTCCATCTTTCGCAGACTGGTCTGCCGGAGAGATAATCAATACAATATTGAAAAGCCGTTTCGCTTCATTTTTCTTGCCGAGAAAATATTTGGTCCACCCGCACATCAGAGTTGAATAGTAATCGAACGGATACATTTGTTGTACTTTATCAAAATAGATTTCCGCCTGTGTAAAATCTTTTCTGTAATAGAAAATATTACCAAGTGCATAATTCACTTTTGAATTCATCATGTCGAGAGTAAGTATTTGCTTGTATACTTTTTCCAGCTCTTCACTGTTTTTCTCTGCCTCAAGAGGATAACAGAGGCCTATTAGGGCTTCTACAGCCATTGGCTCCAACTCTGTCGCCTATCTGTAAAACTTCTTACTTGTTTCATAATCTTTGGATAGGTAATAGAGCCATCCCAAACGCAAAAACTTATGATAATCGTAACCGTTAACACTATTCAGTTCACCAATTGCCTTCTCATAGTCACCGGACGATTCGTAACGATAGCTTTCGGCAAATATTTGAGAAGGATTTACTTGGGCTGATAAATTAAAGCTGAAAAGCAGCAGAAAAGAGATTATTCCTGTTTTTTTATTTAAAAGTTCCATAGCAATGCGATGTTTATTAGGTGGTTGTTGTATTTATAAGTGGTGTAATTGCTTTTCGAAAAGGCATAACCCTCTTTTTGTTGCCACTGATAGCCTGCACTTAACATTGTATTTTTCAGATACCAAGATAGAGTTAGGCCTGCCAGCCCCTTAATGGAGTCATAGGTGTCATACACAACAAAAGAACGTTCGGAGATATAATTCAGATGGTTACCTAAGCTGACATTTGCATCGAGCCAAACGGGATCAAAGAGTTTTACCCCAAAATGCTGAGAGAAAATATACTGCTCTTTTGTCCATCCATCGGGAGAATAAACAATAGCAGCAGCACTGATGCCATAGAAATTGAGGTTTCCCAGTGGGTAGTAAGTAAGCGAACCTTTTGCCTGGAATTGATTTATTCCGCCGAAGTTAGAGTAAGCAAGGGCTATTTCCGGAATAGTATAGACAAATTTTTTGTTGAAAAATGTCAGCACCGAGAAGGCTGTGTTTCTTTTGACGTTAGTATTGATGTTGTATAAATTGTTTCCGTTTCCTAACCTTCCATTTGACTGTCCGTTTGGTACATTTGCACTGACGTATGTCGGTTCGGCGCTTTCAATGTTGTAATATCCTCCGGCAAATCCCCATGTAATATCGCCAGGTGAGAAGAACTCGAGTGCCGCAACCAGCTGATGCTGCGATAGATCACCCTCCATGATAAATGCTGAGGCAGCAGAGCGCTTAAAGCGGGTATTGTAGAACTGGTACCCTAATTTAAGCTTAGCCCGGTCAGTCAGTCTGAACCCTATCCCTAAACTAGAGAATATCATGTTCTGGTATTGGTTAAGAGAATCAAACCCTCCTGCAGTAATTGATTCAGGCTTGTTTTCGTTCATCAGATATCCACCCGAAAGTAGAATGTGGTCCATCTTGGAGGGTGCATATCCTACAATTGCTTGTGTATGAGGGGGCATCGTACGGGCAAGTATAGCAGCATTTTCATTCTGTCCGCTTAGCAGGTAGGAGTAATAAAGAGCGGCTTTCAAATCCTGATCATCTGGAGTTTCGGAAAGCGTTTTTTTGTAAAACGCAGCTGCTTGTACATAGTCCTTCATTGAGTAGTATGCGATAGCTGTACGGTAGTTGAGATAATAGAATCTTATGCCCTCTTTTAGGGCCTCTTTGCTTGTCTCCAGAAGTGCTCTAAAATCACCGTCCAGGTACTGTCGATATGTCAGACTGTCGATATATTTTATACGCATACTATCAATCTTTTCCTGGGGAGTCCTCTCTTTCTCTTCGGGGCGCAGATAATCCTGAGCGGTCAGGTTTGATATCGCCAGAGTTGTCAGTAGTAATATTAATCCCATTCGATGCATAATGATTTTTTTTGTGATGTGATCTGGATGCGATTCCTTGTAATAGTTATCGAAGCCTCTTTTCTGTGATGATCAAAATGGAGGAACGATGCTTTAGTCGCGATGTGGTAAACCATTTTTTCCGGATAATGGATATTGTCTGTGTCAGAAAGTGCTGATTGGTATCGGATACGAGTGAACAGGATAAATGGAGAGAACAAATCCTGAATCCACTTAGTGCCGACAGGATGCTCTTTGGTTAGCGGTATCCAATCCTCTACCAAAATATCTTTAGTTGTGGAAAGCAACAGTTTGAAACAGCTTCGGTAGAAAAAGTAGAGTGGTGACGATTTCTTTCCCTCGAAATCAGTAAAGTAGAACATAGTGCCGTCGTTATCAAAGTATACTCTCGATCTGGTTTCTTTACAAATGATGTAAGATTTATTATAAGCATCTGTCTCAACTCGCCATTGCCAGTTTTCGTTATCCTGACTCACGCGGAGCAATCTGCCTGGTTTTGCAATCAGTGCATCACTGACTAAAGGTGCAGGGGGTACATTGCATACTATACTCCCTTCTTTTGGTACCTCCCCTGTACGAAGCAATGGTTTGTTGTCACGTAGCTCGAGAAAATAGCCAAAAGGATAGGTGTGAGTCATAGCACCTATTTCGGGAGACAATTGCACCTGAAAATGAAGGTGAGGTACAGGTGATCGTCCCGAATTTCCACAGGAAGCCAATACTGTCCCTTTCTTTACATAATCACCTACACGTACTCTGAAACTGTCTTTTTTCAGGTGGCTCATCTGAGTATAAAGACCATTCAGGTGATTCATCACAATGCTGTTCCCCCAATTCTTTTCAGTGTTCACCTGGTCTATTTCGTTCTCATCAGTGATATTACTGATCTGGTAGATATATCCATCAGCCGGGGCTATTACAGGCTTGTTATAGCAATAAAACTCCTCCTTCTGAGTACATCCTCCGAAACAATTCCTGCCCTCTTCGTCAGTAATCTCAAAGTCGAGAGCCTTACTCCATTCGCCGAGATGTGTTATGGTACCGTCATATCCTTGACTGACAGTCCATCTATCCAAAAAAGGGAGTTGAAACTTGAAAAGCATCCCCTGACCGAAACGTTGCATGTAATTGACATTTTTATAGACAGTTTTTTCGGGATCATAATACTGAATTAAGGGGAAGATGAAAAAGTTATTACTGCTGCGTTGTTTTAGGATATAAAGTAGCAGAATTGACAGTAGACTGAAGGATAGGGTGTAGGAAGAGATACCGATATCTGCAATAAGATTCTCAATGCTGGTGAAAAATAGGAATAGAACAGGTGTTAGTCCAATTACAATCAGATAGCTGTGTATGTTTGGAATGATGAAAAAACTACCGATTGCCATACCCCAGAAGATATAGTTAACTCCTGCCAGATCCTGGGTCAGTTCACGGATATCTACTCCCAAAAGTTTGCTGGTCACAAATGCGAACATAAATCCCAAGAATGCTACTGTTGATTTGATTCTCGAATGAAAAAGCAGAGCGATCAACAGTATCGCTCCCACCAGAATGCTGTCAGTAAAGAATATGGATGCCATCGTTTTCAGATAATAATAGAGCATTTGTGGCAGACGCATATTATCGAGTATATGTACAAAATTGTACCAGGGTATTTGCATTTGTTCGGCCAGTAGCACTGTAAATCGCTCGAATGGTAGAATAGGTGTAATCCGTGTGAATGTGCCAAACGAAAGATCTACCAGAGTAAGTGTCAGTACAAACGGAAGTGTGAGTACGGGAATCTGATGTTTGGCAAACATAGTCTCAAACCAGATGAATAGCATAAAGCCAAGGGCTATCGCTAAAATAAACAGAACCACAAAGGGCGTATTAACATGGAATTTGTATACCATACTAATACCTATAAAAACAGCGTTGAATCCATACAGACCGTTATCAATTTTTGCTTTGGAAAAACCTAACAGATGTGCAAGTATGTTTGTTATAACAACGGCAACAAGCCCTCCCACACCAATTCTGAAATCGAGCAAGCTCAGAACCAGCAGTAAGAAGCCGTAGAGGTTGTTCTGTGAAAAAAAGATCTGTGCATAACTATGAATTATGCCGTTAAGGTGTAATCTGCCTATAGAACGAATCTGTAACTTCATACAGTTGTTACTATTTTTGCTATCCCTTGATCTAGAGTTTAAATTTTTTCAGATGATCAGGAAGGGACTCCTGTTCAACTATAGTATTCACAGTTTCTTGTCTTCGGATCAGATGAACTTTTCCGGTTGTGTCTATCATTACCACGTTGGGACGTAGTGTGATGAACTGCATCCATTGAGTCATGTTGTATGCCCCCACCTCATGAACCACAATCCTGTCACCTTTCTTTAGAAGTGGCAGACTCACAGTTTCACGGATAAGGAGCGGCAGGTCTTCCGGCTTGAATCCTGAATTCATAATTGTATTCACGATAGCTTCTGCATATTCATCGAAGGAAGGTATCACGTCGGAACCTAATAAGTAAGAACCCTTCAGGGTGTTGGTAGAACAGAATCCGCCACCCATATCCAGATATTTAACCTTTACACCGATTTTGTTTGACATGACATGAGCCAAGTCGCACAACTTTTGTGCAGCCACGGCATAAGCTCCCGGTGTTAGCATATAGGTACCGATATGACAGTGTAGTCCCTCCAAGATGAGGTTTTCTTGGCTAGCAATCTTCATGATGGCGTTCCAGGCCTCACCAGATTCATAATTGAAACCAAACCTGTCCCATTGTGGGTATACTCCTGTGTCCATGTTTATCCGGATGGCCACACGAGCTCTGTTTCCTGTCCCTTCGAGTGTCTCAATAAGTGTAAACAGCTCGTCGAAGTGGTCGATATGGATTAGTGAACCATTATCGACTGCTATCTTTAAATCTTCTGCCGACTTATCGGGTCCGTTAAAGATGATCAGGTTACCCGGTACACCGTTCCTGAGTGCTTTTTGGTATTCAAAACCTGAAACAACCTCTGCCCAGCTTCCCTCCTGATGGAATACGTTGCATACTGCATCCAGATAGTTGGTCTTGTAGCTCCATGCAAACTGAACTTTCGGATAACGCATATTAAAAGATTTCAGCGCACGGCGATAGGTCTGTCGGATTATTTTTTCACTTATAACATAATGGGGATCCGTATTGGTTAATCAGATCGCTTACAGCCACACCGTCAATCTGCTTTACGGGGTTATAACCCGTTCTGCTACCAAATTTATTCAGTAAACCTGTATTCAGCTTCTGAATAACAGGACGTTCGTAATTAGGTTTCATCTTTATTCCATTTATTCCTGTTACAGGTTATTCTTCTTTGTGTTTTACGGCGATATCCCTTTATAGGAAATCGTAATCGGTATCTCGTAAACTTTTATTTCTCACCTGTAGTTGATATTTTTTCGAATTCAGAGATATCCACAATCATGTCGTAAGAGTAGCGTATAAACATTTTTCCGCTCTTATACCTGGTAAATGGTTTCACCTCTTCTCCCAGTGCCATTTTAACCAACGCTTCGGCATGATTCTGACCGCATCCGTTGTCCAAATAAACCCAAGCCGGGAATCGTGGATTCATCTCGATAAGATAATACTCCTCTTTTTTTGTCTTGATAAACTCTAGCTCACAACCACCCCGCCAGTGGCTCTTTTCAACGATATCGCGGGAGATCTCCAGCAGCTTCTCATCCTCAAGCGAGATCCCTGACCAGGCTTTGCCCTTATCGGTAATATAAAGTTTTCGCATCGGCACGGCCCCTATGCAGGTGCCTTTCCCGTCACCCAGAGCGGTTACGTTTACCTCTGTGCCGGTTATAAACTCTTGGACAATAACTGGGTATCCCCATTTAGCGACGATTTTGTAAAAATAAGAAGTGGCCTGTTAAAAGGATGAAGCGATGTAGGCATCATAATAGCGGCCTTTGATCACCATAGGATAGTCGATTTCCTCTTCCAGCTTTTTCAATTCCTGAATCTGTGATACCATACGGCTGGCAGGAACCTTTATACCCTGTTTTTCGCCAAATTTGTTCAGTTCTGATTTCTGCCGTTCCTCAAACGATTCCATTGATGGGAGAAAGGTGGCAATACCCAGTTCCTCTTTCATCCATTGTGCTATTTTGATGAAATTGTGCAATTCTGCATCAAAATTAGGGATGATCACATCAAGTTTTTCGTAGTTCTGAATATAAGACAGCCGGTCCTTAAGCATGGACGTACCGGCAGTGGGTAGTGGAAGTTGATAAACCTTATCCACAAGTTCATGCATATATATTCCAGGCTCCAGTGTCTTGTAGGATAAACCGACGATACGTACATCGAAGTCGAGACTTTCCTTTAGTGCCCTGATAACCGGAATTCCAGGTCCGGGACTGTCGATGTTATTTAATCCAGTAACTCCAACAGTAATGCTATTCTTCTTCATATTCTGTTAGCTGATAACTCTTCAACATTGTCAAAAAGTCATGTAAATCTAACTCGGCACTGTTTCTGTCAAGTTCAAATTCCTCCTGCATTGCCTGCAGTATGGACTCGTTGTTAATACCTTCTTTCAATTTCCGTAGTACAAAAAGACCAGTCTCGTTTACACTGAAGCTGTCTCCGGTAATCGGATTGAAAATAAAACCATTCTCACTGATTGCTATGTTTTTTCGAATATTCACGGCTATCTGTTTTAAGATGTTCAATCACTTTCTGGTTTTCGTTTGAGTACACTTATAAGCGATATAAAAATATATAATAATCGGGAGTTATCTCCCGATTATTATGTTTATTTTATTTGCTCTCTCCTGTCACATATACCATTGTTGTTGGCATCCACGAAGTTTACTGCACTGCTTTTACCGTTGCGAAGACCATTTCCTTTACCCGGGCCGCGTCCTTGTCCGGTTGTTCCGTTTTCATAGTTATCGCATTTACCGTTGTTGTCAGCATCAACAAAGAATCTGCCGCCTCTGCCGCGACCGTTTCTCATGCCGAAGCCCATACCTCTACCTCTGCCGCTGCCGTCGAGGAGGCGTTGCTTCCCGTTGGCATTTGGATTACGTGGTGTGCCGTTCTCGAAATTGTCGCAAATACCGTTGTTGTCTTTGTCCACAAAAGCGGGACCGGTCTGTGTGGTGGTAACTGTCTCTTTTTTATCCTGCTCCTGTGCAGAGATAAGACTTACAGAGAGCACCACTGCTAATACTGAAATAAAAATTTTTGTTTTCATCTTTCTTTATTTTAATTGGTTTGTTATATTATTCGTTATTTTTGTTTTTCTTGTTTTATTCATTCACCTCATTATATCCGCAATGATTATTCACCACACTTTCAGCTAATCATTTCCCATATCTGTTTACTTGCCTTACTCCCTTTCTCCCCGATAATTGTAGCGGTGCCTTTTTTCCTGACCACTTCCGATGCTGTCGTTCCATTGATATCCTCTGCCAGGGGTTATATTACCGTCACGAAAGAGCGGAAGAAAAGCCTGCTGCAGCTGTTCGCACTGTGTGGAGTCGCATACTGTTTTCAGTTGAAGATAAAACACGTTCGTAATTTTTTTCAACTCGGCATGGTGATTACCCACCTGTTCCGAAAGGTTGTTCAGCCTTAATGTGTCTGGTGTTTGTTTGTTCAATTCTGCGAATATTTCGTTTTTCAGAGAATCCATCCCGTAAATCAAATCGTTAGCCCTATATTGAAAGGTGCGATGAGCATCCCTAAAAACATTCATCTGTGCATCATTAAAGCCGAGTGTCTGCCTGAAGTATCTGCCCGTGAGCGGAGTTTGCCGGGTCTCGTCGAGTATAATGGCAATATTGTCACTGCTGTTCTCTCGGTTCCGGATTAGTATGGTTCCGATGATTGTCAGATTCAACATTACTAGCAGTGCTATAACCCACCAGAGTATTTTAACCGTCTTATTCATTTTCATCAAGATTATAAAAACTTAAATTTTCAATATGTCTGTCGTTTATATTCAATATTCTATCAGGTGTATAGCTCTCCACATAACTGTTCCCAATCGAAATTCCCAAAAAAGATACTGCAACAATACTTGCTGCAAGAGCAAAGGTCTGCCAGATAGGAGTTCGTCTTCTCTCCAACTTTTCCAACCTTTCGATTTTGGCCATGACTCTGGTGGAGAGGTACGGATTGAGAGTTGTCTCCTTCTCACGGCGGATAAAATCGTCTATATAGTTTTTTGTTTTCATTGCTTCTTATTGGCTTTATTTAATTATAACTAAATCAATTGTAATGAAACTTCTGTGAGTTAAAAAGGTCAGAATGTTAGTTTTTATTCAATCATTTACTAGTTAGACAATCATTCTGCTATTTTCCTACGGTGTACCTAATTTTTTATGTAGATTCTTTTTGGCCCTTTGTAACAGCTGTTCTACTGCTCCCTCTGAACGGTTCATCACCTCTGCAATCTTTTTTTGGGACAGTTCCTCGTAATTGCTCAGGATAAATGCCATCCGCTGTTTTTCCGGGAGGGTGTCTATCGCCATCCGTATACGTTTATCGCGTTCCGCTTGCTCCAGTTCTTCCAGTGGGGTTTTCTCTTGAGTGCGGTAAGAGAAGATCGCCTCAAGGGATTGGAGCATCCGGTTTTTTTTGTTTTTGCGAAGAGAATTCAGGCTCATGTTGACGGTGATTCTGTAGAGCCAGGTGGAAAATTCCGAGTCGTAATTAAAAGAGGGAAGCGACTGGTATACCTTTATAAATATATCCTGTGTAACTTCTTCCGCATCCTCTTTAATATGGACAAAGCCCATTACGGTGCGAAATACCTGTAGCTGGTATTTATCCATCAGGGTCTCAAAAGCAGCATGACTGCCTGATATAATTTCCTTAATGAGTTGTTCGTCCGACATTAGCACATCATTACTTTAATGTATAAGACAACAAAAAGAATTTTTTCCTACGGCTAAGGTATTAATAAAATTGTTTTGACGAAGATTTTATTTCACCCGCATCCCGTATATGTTCCGCTTATATCCGGCTTATATCCGGCTTATATTATCTCTTATATTTAATAAGGAGAATATAGCCCGGATATAAACAGAATATATACCTTTTAATACTGATTTTACATTGAGTCACTGACGTCTCAATTTATAATAAATATGTTTATATTTGTATATATGAAAAAGCGACTCGTCATAACATTACTATTCTTATCACTTTTGATTGTTGTTTTTGGTCAGGAAGTTCATCAGGACTCAATCCATGATCAAAACCAGCAACGAAAAAAGGTGGGTGTGGTTTTGAGTGGAGGTGGAGCAAAAGGTTTTGCTCATGTGGGGGTATTAAAAGTACTTGAAGAAATTGGTATACCGATAGATTATATTGCGGGCACCAGTATGGGAGCTGTTGTAGGAGGTCTCTATGCACTGGGTTACACAACAGATATGATCGACTCGCTGATTCAGGTACAGGACTGGAATCATTTGATGAGTGACAATACCTATAGAGAAAATATACCTGCTTCGAGACGAAATAACCAAAGCAGGTATGTGGTGTCGCTACCCTACCAAATACCTTTTGGCGATGAATCCGGAGGTGTTTCTCTTCCTGCAGGAGTATATACAGGTCAGAATATTAATAATCTTTTTCTGAATTCAACTATCGGATATCATAATAACATCAGTTTTGATGATCTGCCTATACCTTTTGGCTGCATTTCTGCGGATGTGCGCACCGGTGAGGAGATTGCCATGCGTGAAGGTAATCTTGCCGAAGCAATACGTGCAAGTATGGCAATACCAGGAATGTTTACTCCGGTGGAGAAAGACAGTATGTTGCTTATTGATGGCGGTGTGATTAATAACTACCCGGTGGATCTGGTTCGTGAGATGGGCGCTGATATTGTTATAGGTGTTATTTTTCCTCTTGATGAAAAGGAGATTGAAAAGAAAAGAGGCAGCATATCAGAAATCACACAACAGATATGGAACTTCATTGGTCAGAATAAGCGTAGCAGCAATATTCAGGATACCGATATTTTGATCACCCCTGATGTTTATCCTTACGGAATGCTTGATTTCCAGAGACCTGCAATTGACAGTATTGTTGCAAGGGGCATAACAGCTACATTGGACAACAGAGACAAACTTATTGATCTTAAAGAATCTCTTTACATTTCTGAGAACAAGGGGGTATCTGCAATCATGAGCAACCCCTACATTGACCTTGATACTCTGATAATCAATAATATTTTTGTGGAGGGTATTACACAAAGAGAGAGGAGTTATTTAAACAGGTGGATAGATAATGATGAAAAAAAGATCAGCAGGTCTGAACTTGATGAGATGATTTCGAAAATATATGGCAGTGGTATGTTTACCAGTGTTAATTACAGACTTGAAGGAGCCAATCCCTTCGACTTGATTTTGGACGTGGAGGTGAAGAAATCCAACCATTTGAACCTAGGTATACACTTTGACAGTAATGATATGGCGGCAATTCTTGCCAATACCACGATAAGGCTCAACAGTTCGCTTAATTCAATGTTTGATATTACAACAAGGCTAAGCCGCGATCCATATCTTATTATCGATTACTCTATTAACAGGGGTATATTTTTCAAAGGTGGAATTAATTACAAAATCAGTAAAAACGATCTTAGTTTCTATGACAGAGGTGAGTTGTCTTATAACCTGGGGCTTACAAGAAACTCCCTAAATCTGGTGTTTTCTGAATTTTACTTTGGAAATATTATGTTACACTTGGGCGCTCAAATGGAACATTTTCATTTCTTCAAGGCGATGGGAAGTATTTTCGATCCGCCTCAGTCAGAGTTGAATAATCAGCTCTATTTTAATTATTTGCTAAATGGGATATATGATAACCTTAACACTGTTTATTTTCCCACATCCGGTCAGTATTTTTCATTTCAGTACTCATTGCACACTGATAATTTTGTAAGTCTGGAGGATGAAGCCCCTTTGAGTGTGGTCAGCATGAATTTCTTCAAGCCCTTTGCAATTAGTGGGGATGTGTATCTGACACCTCGTGTGACAGCCCGATATGCCTTGAATGACAGTGTGCCACGTATGTACCGTAATCTGGCAGGCGGAATAACAGATGGTCATTATATGCCCCAGCAGATATCATTGCAGGGATCAACCGGTATGGAATTTATGGAAAATATGGTGTTTACTACTGATCTTACACTTCATTACAATTTTACTACCAACAATTATCTTTATACAAATCTCAATTTCACAGCACACAACAATCATCTGCACACGCTGTTTGAAGGAGAATCATTCTTTGGAATTAATCTTGGTTACTCCTATAAGACAGTAGCCGGGCCATTGAGGCTTGAATTGGGATATTCTGGATTATCCCAAAGATTACACCCCTACGTTAGCTTTGGCTATTACTTCTAATTGTTTCACTCACTATTATATTGCATAATTATGTGATGTAAATCACATAATTATGTAGTGAGTCTCACGTGCCAAACAGTGATCAATAAAAGAAATATTTCCTTAATTTGCTTGTAATTAATTAACAAAATAATATCAGGCTTTATGGAGAATTCAAAAGAAGATCAACTGTCTGTAGCTATCATTTCCGGCGATATGGATAAAATCATGGCAGTGATGATAATTTCACTTGCAGCTGCTGCCATGGATACCAAGGTAAAACTATTCTTTTCGTTCTGGGCTATCGGAGCCTTGCGTGATCCAAAGAAGAAAGCAAAAGGGAAGAATTTTATTTCAAAAATGTTTGGAATGATGTTGCCAAAAGGGAGAAACAAGCTGAAGCTCTCAAAATTTAACATGATGGGAATGGGTCCTGCAATGATGAAAGGACTTATGAAACAGCAGGGAGTGATGTCTCTCGACGAGATGTTTAAACAGGCAGGAGAACTGGGTGTGGAAATAACAGTTTGCGAAATGACTATGAACCTAATGGGATTTAAGAAAGAGGAGATTATTGATTATCCTCATCTGCGTTATGCAGGAGCAGGTACATTTGTTGCCGATGCGGGTGAAAGTTCGATGCAATGGATGGTATAAAAATATTTACATACAAATTACAATAAACTAAACTTTACAACTATGACAACAGAAGAATTGAAGAAAATTACCGTATCAAAATCAGTTGACGCCCGCGGAACAGCTTGCCCCGGTCCCCTATTGGAAGCAAAAAAAGCTATCGGAACAATTGAATCGGGTGATGTAATGGAAATTCTTTCGGCAGATGAAGGTACAAAGTCGGATATCCCTAAATGGTGCGGAAAACAGGGCCATGAGTATCTTGGCGCTTTGGAAGAAAACGGTTATTTTAAAGTGTATATGAAGAAAAAATGACAGGCAACTTAAAAAAGAGTGCAAAAATTCTCGTCTTTTCGACTGAGAAGATTTCAGATCCGGCTATTGATATGGCCGGACTACTGAAATTGCATTATCCGCCTACAGTGTACACAATTACAATCCCATGCTCAAGTGGTATTAAGCCGAGCTGGATTCTTCATGCCTTTGAAAAGGGTTTCGACGGTGTTTTTATTGCTGCTGACGGGAGCGACTGTGTATACGGGGAGACTTGTACCGAGAAAACGGGGAATCTGGTATCGGCCGCACATGAACAGATGAAAGCAAAAGATATTGAACCTGCACGTCTGCGTATGGCAGCAATTTGTTCTGTGTGCAGCGAAGCATTTGTAAAGCAGATTCGCAGTTTTAATGAATACTTGATAAAAACATTACACGCACAAGAGTTATGAGTAGTGAGAATAAAACAATAAAATTTGATGCCCTCATTGTGGGAGCCGGTATTGCAGGAGGTGAAGCTGCACTTAACCTGGCAAACTCCGGATATAAAGTATTGTTAGTCGAGAAAGAGCGTTCCATCGGGGGGAAAATGATTTTACTGAGTAAGGTTTTCCCTACACTCGACTGCTCAGCATGTATCACCACACCCAAAGTATCTGAAATAGCACGCCATAAAAATATCACAATCTTCACTGAGAGTGAGGTTACTGATATCTCTAAAACAGCAGATAATGATTTTATTGCTCATATCACTAAAAAACCACGTTATGTTCATGTCGAAGATTGTACGGCATGTCAGTTGTGTGAAAAGGCATGCCCTGTCAGTGTCCGGGATCAGTATCAGTACGGTCTTATCGGGCGCAAAGCAGCTTTTATACCGTTCAGTATTGCCAACCCCAAAGCGGCTGCAATAGATATTGAAAACTGCACATTGTGCGGAGCGTGTGAAAAGGTGTGTCCAACAAGTTGTATAGATTTTACAATGGAAACCGAATACTTTGAGTTGCATGCCAAAACGGTAATAATGGCAAGCGGGTTCTCACTTTTCGACCCTTTAGAAATACCACGTTACGGGTATGAACGCTATAAAAACGTGATCACATCCATGCAGATGGAACGCGAGATAGCGCCAACTCGGCCATACAATACTATTTTACGCCCTGGAGACGGAAAAGTTCCGGATAAAATTGCTTATGTTTTATGCGTCGGTTCGCGCGACCAGACAGTAGGAAATCCTATCTGTTCGCAGATCTGTTGCATGTATTCCATAAAACAGGCACAGTTGCTTATGGGTGCATTACCGATGGCGGATGTAACAATCTACTATATTAATATACGTTCTTTTGGTAAAGGGTTTGAAGAGTTTTACCAACAGGCAAAAGGTATGGGTGTGAACTTTGTGAAAGGTAAAGTAGGCAAAATTTCAGAACTGGAAAATGGGAATCTTATTCTGCGTTATGAAGATATAAGTGAAGGAGTTGTTAAAGAGGCAGAACACGATATGGTTGTTCTCTCAGTAGGTGCCAAATCCAACCCGTCTGTTGCGAATATATTTCAGGAAGGGAGACTTAAGTTTGATCCCTACAACTTTATCGCTCAGAGTGATTTGATGGGCAGTCCTTCCAAAACGAGTATTGAGGGAGTTTTTGTTGCCGGAACAGCTACAGGACCAATGGATATACCAGATTCAATACTTTCTGCCGGTTCAGCTTCATCCGATGCTATCAGTTATTTAATTCAACACGAAACGGTATGAAACGATTAGGAGTATATATTTGTCACTGCGGCGGAAATATATCTGATTATGTGGATGTAGAAGAAGTGCGAAAGGCGGTGGAGCATGAAGAGGGGGTTGTGTTAGCTAAAACCACAATGTTTGCCTGTTCCGATTCCAATCAGAACGATATGGTCAGTGATATCAAGAAGCATAAACTGGATGGTGTGGTTGTTGCGTCTTGTTCGCCTAAGCTTCATCTCGTTACCTTTAGAAATGTTACCGAGAGAGGAGACCTTAATAAATACACATACGTTCATGCAAATATACGTGAACAGGCATCATGGGCTCATTCTGATGATAAACAGGGAGCAACGGGAAAAGCTATTCATCTTGTGAAGGCTGCAATTGCTAAATCGCGTTATGCCGAACCACTCTATCCCAATCAGATTGAGGCTGAGAAGACAATTGCTGTTATAGGTGCGGGAATTGCAGGTCTGAAGGCTGCAGCATCCATTTCCGATAAAAATATAAATGTAATACTGATTGAAAAAGAAAACAGGGTAGGTGGGCATGCGGCAGAACTAGGTGATTTGTTTATGTCTGATGAGAAAGGGTACGATCTTGTTAATCGTGTATATAATGATATTGTACAACGTGAGAATGTAACAATTCTAACAGGTTCGGAAGTGATTTCATCGAAGGGGAGTATCGGTGATTTCACCTTGAAAATCCGTAAAAGACCACAAAATGCAGGAGATCCTGTTGAAACGATGGAGATTAAGGTAGGTTCGATGGTAGTGGCAACAGGTTTCGAATCCTATATCCCAAAAGAGGGTGAATTTGATTATGTTGTAAATGAGAATGTAATCGCATTGCCGGAGTTTAAGTTGTTAGTCGATAAATCCACAGGTGATAGACTAATATATAAAGGTAAAACAATTAAGAATATCGTTTATATATATTGTGTGGGAAGCAGACAGAATGAAGGAGGGAACACATATTGCTCCCGTTTTTGCTGCACTTCGGTGATACACACCTCAATTGAGGCTAAGAAGAAATTCAAAAATATATATAATATTCATCTAAACAGAGGTATACGTACTTATGGCAAACAAGAATTGCTTTATGCCGAATCACTGAAAATGGGTGATATTTATCTGCAGTTTGACCAAACCACTCCTCCTGAAATAACTTCCAACGGAAAAAACAGCATTGTAACCGTGACTGATATCCTTTCGGAAGGGAAAAAAATGTCGGTTGAAGCAGATCTTATCGTACTTGTCACCGGTATGGTTCCCCGCTCAGATCAATCTGTCGGAACAATGCTTAAGATTCCCAAAGGCAGAGATAAATTCTATAACGAGGTACATATAAAATTGCGTCCTGTTGAAACTGTAATTGACGGGATAACCATTGCAGGAGCATGCCAGGGTCCTAAAAATATTTCTGAATCGGTGAATTCAGCACTGTCAGCTGCAACAAAATCATTTTCGTATGTCAGTAAGGGAACGCTTGAAACTGAACCGATTATTGCTGTTATTAATGAGGATAGCTGTTCGTGGTGTGGTAAATGTCTGGAAGCTTGTCCTTTTGACGCAATAGAAAAGAGAAATGTAAACAGCAGAGAGATTGCGGTGGTGAATAGTTCAGTTTGCAAAGGATGCGGAATGTGTGCACCGGTTTGTCCACCGGATGCCATCAATCTTATAGGCTACAGGAATGAAGAGATAATCAGTATGATAGATGTATTGGCATAAGATTAATATATGGAAACGAAAACAGGAAAAACAGCCAAATATTTACGGGACAAACAGGGTGTTCCCGAGCATGTAAAAGATGAACTGAAAGAGTTTAACCGTATTAAAAGAGCTATTACAGAAGCTTTGAAAACTGAGGATCTCACAATAGCTCAATTATCAGAACAGCTGAACATGTCCAAACCGGATGTCACTTATTATGTGATGTCTCTCGTTAAATACGGAGTTTTAGCAGTTGGAGAGATAGACGATATGGATGAATATTACACGTATAAACTTGTAAAGTAATGGCAACAAAGATAAATCCGTCTTTTACGGATGAACTAAAGAAATATGGAGCGGTCAATATGAATGCATGTTACAATTGCGGTACATGCACTGCAGTTTGCTCATTATCCACTACAGACGAGTCGTTTCCACGGGAGATGGTGCGATTTAGTGCACTGGGACTCGAGGAGGATTTAAAAACATCGCTCAAACCATGGGAGTGTTATTATTGTGGTGAGTGCACAGCCAGTTGCCCTCAACAGGCAAACCCTGGCGAACTGATGATGTCTCTACGCCGGTGGCTGACTGCAAAGTATGACTGGACGGGATTATCAGGGCTGCTCTACAAATCCTTACCATTCATGATTCTTGCGATGATACTAGTATTTGCCGCCGTTCTCTACTTTGCAAGTTCTATTAGCTATGATCTGGAGCAAATGCTTCATGCAGGTCATAATTTTGAGATGATAGCAATTGGAACAATATTTCTGATAATCTTTATTCCTAACTTATTGCGCATGTGGTATTTTACAATAGTAAAGACTAAAACAAAAGTCGGCATAAAATATTATTTCACAACTTTAAGTGAGCTTTTCGTGAATATGTTCACCCAGAAGAGGTTGAGAGATTGTGACGAAGCAGACAACTTTAGATGGGTGGAACATCTTGTACTCGTTCTATCTTATCTCTCACTGTTATTTACCACTGTATTTCTCAACTGGTTTACAACTGAGAACATATTTGTCGTAGTCTTTGGCTATTTGATAAGTTTCATAATATTTGTTGTCACCGCTCATTTTGTAAGCGACAGGTTAAAGAAAAACAAGTCATTAAATAAATTCTCACAGCCGTCGGACTGGTTTTTTGTTATCTGGCTGTTTTTGATGGGAGTAACAGCTTTTATGGTACGGCTGTTTATTGATCTTGATATGCTTGTATCAAACAAATGGTTGTATATTACACATCTAACTGTCTTAGCTCAATGGGCACTTATCATTGTACCCTTTGGTAAATGGACACATTTTTTGTACAGATCTTTTGGAATCTATTTTTCAAAATTGAAAACACTAAGTTCCTGATTGTAAATATTGGACTATGATATATTACCATCACTTGTGTCTATCCGTTCTGACTTATTAACTGCAGGGAATGCTTGTTAAGTATCTTCACTTTTTTGCTTTCCATACCAATTATACCATCTGTTACAAACTCTGAGAGGATACGGTTGATGCTTTCTCTGCTGGCATCTACCAGGTTACCTATGTCAGATTGAGAAATTGGCAATGTAAATTCGTCTGCTTCAAAAATATGATCTGAAAATTCGAGCAGCATATCGGCAAGGTTTCCGCGTGTTTGCTTTTGTGTGCGATTAGCACATCTCCGATAAGCTTCCAGTTCGTTCTTACAAAGTTCTAAAATGATATATGAAGAAAACTCTTTATTTTCCTCAATAAGCCTGTTGAAAAGTGCAAGGTCGATAAAGCAAACTTCAGAATCGAGCACTGCAGTCACTGAATACTGGTTTATTTTGTTGCCGATTGTTGTAGGTAAAGCCATGTATGATGGGGCTTTTATTAATCTTACAATCTGTTCGTGATAAGGACCTGTGATGTGAATCTTTGCAACTCCTCTGCGAAGGAAGATAATATTTGTAGAAAACATTCCCTGTTTGATAATTGAATCGCCCTTACTAAATTCAACTACAACATGATTATTTTCCAGTTTTTCTATCTGGCAATCTTTCAGTGTGCGTGACGACTTCAATATACAGGCGCAATCGATACATTCGTTTTTCATAAAATCGATTTTAATATAAACAAATATATACAAAATAAATATGCTACAAGACTTTGTCGCATTTCCTTATCATATTATCAATGTAGGTTAAGTGAATTTATCTGAATCTATTTAAAACCTTATAAAGGTTTTCGGGTTAAACATAATTATAAGATTAAAGATCTAATCATAAAAAATATGTACATTTGAATCTTAAACCGAGTTGACAAGAATAACCATTCTTTACTTTTTATAAAAGTGGACCAGATGAAAGATGTCACTAATAGTACTGGAAATTACAAGGTTACAATTATAGTGCCTGTATATAACGAAGAAGAGAGTATTTACACCTTAGAAGAAAAATTGCTGCATTTCCTACATCATTCTATACTCTCAGCTTGTGTATTGTTTGTTAACGACGGTTCAAAAGACAGCAGTCTGCAAAAAATAATCGAAATATGTGCTCGTAACAAACATTTCTTCTATCTCAGCCTCGAAAGTAATAAAGGACTTAGTGCTGCGTTGAAGGCAGGGATCGATTCATGTTGTTCTGAATATGTGGGTTATATTGATGCTGATTTGCAGACGGATCCGGAGGATTTTAATCTTTTGTTTAAGGATATTGCTGATTATGAAATGGTAACCGGAATAAGAGTAAATCGCAAAGATTCTTTTTTCAAGAAACTTCAATCGAAAATTGCTAATAGTTATCGGCGGATGATGACGCACGACGATGTTTCAGATACAGGTTGTCCTTTGAAGGTTATGCATACCAAATCAGCTAAGCAGATACCGTTTTTTAATGGCATGCACCGATTTCTGCCGGCGTTAATCCTGTTGCAGCAAGGGAAAGTTAAGCAGGTTCCTGTTCGCCATTATTCGCGCATGGCAGGAACATCGAAATATCATCTTTGGAACAGACTGTCAGGACCGTTTATAGACTGTTTTGCATATCGTTGGATGAAAAAGAGGTATATCAATTACAGCATTGACAAACACAATCTGGATTAAATATGCAGGAAAGTAATTTCTGGATTTATGCTGTCGGCTTCTTAGCCCAGATATTTTTCTCGGCTCGTATCCTTTATCAGTGGCTCGTGTCTGAGAAGGCAGGAAAAGTGCTTTCACCTCCTGCTTTCTGGATTTTTAGTGTTTTTGGTTCGTACCTGCTTTTTATATATGGAGTTCTGCGTAATGATTTTGCCATAATCCTCGGGCAGTTTATCTCTTATTTTATTTACCTCTGGAATCTGAATATGCAGGGCAAGTGGAAAAAAATTCCTTTAATCTTTAAAATTGTTCTGATAATTACACCATTGGTGGCAACAGGACTTATGCTAAGGAATCTGACCGGATTCACTGAGACATTCTTTAATAATAAAGATGTACCCTTATGGCTGTTGATTTTCGGTTCAGCGGGACAAGTAATATTTGCGCTTCGCTTTATTTACCAGTTTCTTTACTCAGCCATTCATCATGAATCTGCATTACCCGTCGGTTTTTGGATCATAAGTTTGTTGGGCTCTTCCATTATCATCAGTTATGCTATTTTTAGAAGAGATCCTGTATTGATTTTGGGACAGTCGTTTGGATTCGTGGCATATATCAGAAATTTAATGATTGCTTATAAAAGCAGAGAAATTACTGTTTATGAAGAATAAATATATTTATCTGATCTGGTTTATTGCACTATTGCCTGCAATGATATTACGCGACTATACACCTAACAATGAGTTGCGTTATCTTAGTATTGTGGATGAGGCGTTACAAAATGGCAATGTTTTCACATTTACTAATCAAGGTGAGATATATGCTGATAAACCTCCTCTCCATTTCTGGTTGATGATGGTAGGGAAGTTGATACTGGGAGAACATCATATCTGGTATTACTCGCTTTTATCTTTTATACCTGCGCTTATTATTTTGATTACAATGTCAAAATGGATACGCCGGGAAGAGGAGACGGTCAATGTTGTAGCAGATAATAGAATAATGATAGACAATAACAGCAGAAATTTCATAACTGCCCAGTTGATGTTGATGACAACCGGTTTGTTTGCAGGAGCAGCTTTGATAGTACGTATGGATATGCTGATGAATATGTTTATTGTTTTATCTCTCTATTCTTTTTATCAGATGTACAGTGGTGTAAACATGACACGAAACAGCTGGCTTTTCCCAATTTTTGTATTTCTGGCACTATTTTCAAAAGGACCTCTGGGACTATTAATACCATTTGTGTCCACCATAATGTTCTTAATTTATAAAAAGAAATTATCGGATTATAAAAAGTATTGGGGATGGAAAAGCTTCCTTATTATTTTGTTGGGATCTGTCGTCTGGTTTACAGGTGTCTATATTGAAGGGGGAAATGATTATCTCAATAATTTACTGTTCCATCAGACTGTGGGTCGCGGTATCGATTCGTTTCATCATAAGGAGCCAGTTTATTACTATCTGATTTCTATCTGGTATACATTGGCTCCATGGTCGTTGTTAGTTTTAGGCCTTTTTGCAGCAAGCATTGTAAAGAAAAGAATAAACAGCACATTGGAACAATTCTTTGCTGTTATTATACTGTCAACTTTTGTTATGCTCTCTTTAATCAGCTCTAAATTAGCGATATATCCACTTCCGATTGTGCCTTTTCTCATTTTTTTGACTGTTTTGCAATTCAATAAGTTTGATATGCAAAACGTATGGATTAAACTTACAATTGCCTTACCGGCTGTTATATTTATTTTGGCATTACCCGGAATTGTTTACGTAAGCAGTATGGAAGGTATGCAATATCTGGCCGATCGGTTTATTTATGCAGGTGCCGTGGTGTTGACGCTGACCGGTATTCTGGTTATTTATTTTATTTATCTGAAAAGAGATTCAGTCCGTTCAATTAACTTGCTAGCACTTGGTTTTCTGCTTTCTGTATTCTTAATTGGCTGGTCAATGCCAAAGTTGAACAATCAGCTTGGATGGGGGAATATGTGTGAAAAAGCTAAGGAATTGTCGGAAGAGTATAAAATAAACGACTATTGGGTGTATAAAATCAGTAGATCCGAAAATATGGATGTTTACCTTGGAAAAGATATCATTAAGGCAGAAAAAGAGGATTTACTGAACGAAAACAACGAAAACAAGCTTTTGATGTTGCGTACTAAGGATATTAAAAACGATCCTGATATACATTCTTTAGTGTTGAACAAGGTTCAGTATCAGTTCGGTGAAAACGTTATAGTGATTTTAAACTAAAAATAATGAAAATATTGGTAACAGGAGCTGCCGGATTTATTGGTTTTCATATTGTACATGCACTTATCAATGCTGGTTATACGGTTGTTGGAATTGATAATATTAGTTCATATTACGATGTGCAACTTAAATATGCACGACTTAAGAAGATGGGCATTGAAGAAAATGAAATTAATCCGGGAGAGTATGTACAAAGTAGAATATTTAGTTCGTTTCGGTTCATTAAAATGGATTTGAATGATAGAGAAATACTTTACAGATTATTCGAAGCAGAGAGTTTTACTTATGTTGTGAATCTTGCAGCACAGGCCGGAGTGAGATATTCATTTCAAAATCCGTTTGCATATATTGATTCTAATATTTCAGGATTTATGAATATTCTTGAAGCTTGTCGCCACAATCCGGTAAAACATTTGGTATACGCCAGTTCAAGCAGTGTTTATGGAAGTAGTTTGTCGACACCTTTTAAGGAGTCCGATTGCACTGATTCTCCTGTTAGCTTATATGCCGCAACTAAAAAAGCCAACGAGCTAATGGCATACTCATACTCCAAACTATATAATATATATTCTACCGGCATTCGCTTTTTTACTGTTTACGGGCCCTGGGGTCGCCCTGATATGGCTCCTTCTCTATTTATGTCAGCAATAACAAAAGGAGAAACGATCAAGCTCTTTAATAATGGGAATATGACACGCGACTTCACTTTTATTGATGATATAGTCAAGGGCGTTTTGAAAATAATACCTTCACAATCTTTAAATGAGACGCCTCATACGATATACAATATGGGATGTTCAACTCCGGTAAAACTAACAGATTTCATTTCAGTCATTGAACACGAAACAGGATTGAAAGCAAAAGTAAAAATGATGGAGATGCAACCCGGTGATGTCATTTCCACTTATGCAGATACAACTCGTTTGCAAAGAGATTTTCATTACCAACCCTCTACTTCTTTAGAAACAGGAATCCATAGCTTTTATAGTTGGTTTGCTGACTACTATAAAATTCCACATCATGTTTCATAGTTTATTTAGAAACATTTTTATTTAGTAAGCTTCTTATTTATACACACGACTAATTTTAATAAAGATCAATACGGATCAGAGAATTGTATAAAAAGTATAATTTACTCTGATTTAAACTATTGTTTTATTAAAGTGTGCTAAAATCGCAATCAGCTATTAAACAAATGATTAAAACAATTGTTTAATTCGTGTAGTTGGTCTAGATTTGCAAAGTCAAAATTCAGAACAAAATATTTAATTACAATGGATAAGGTTACAACAGAACAAAAAATTATCAGAGCAGCTGACAATCTTTTTACTCAGAAAGGATATGCTGCAACAAAAACAAGAGAAATTGCAGATGAGGCAGGAGTCAACCTGGCACTTCTTAACTATTACTTTGGCAGTAAAGAGAATCTTTACAAAAAAGTAGTACAGGAGAAGTTCAGAATGCTGCTGGGTGCAATTGGTCCGGTTTTGTCGGATGAAAAAGTTTCCCTTGAACACAAAATCACATCAATCACGAACAATTACACCAAATTGCTTCTTGAGAATGAAGAGCTCCCGATTTTTATACTAAATGAGTTAACGGTTAACAAGGAAATATTCAAAGACATTACAGAAAATGCACGAGTGGTTGCTCAGCCTGTTATCGATAAACAGCTAAAGGAGAGAAATATTGAAATGTCTGCCGCTGACTTAATAGTCAATACTTTAGGTCTGACAATGTTCCCATTCGTAGCAAAGCCGTTGATTGTATCTTCTGGATTGGTAAAAGAAGAAGAATTTGTCGATTACGTGTCAGAACGGAGTGAGAAGATTTTAGAATGGATAATAAAAACTACTAAATAATAATTTAGAATTATGCGACTTAAAATAATGCTGTTTTTAATAGTTTTAATTTCTATGAACTCGTTTTTTGTATCAGCTCAGATTATTACGATTGACGAGGTACAGGAGAAGGCTGAAGCTAACTATCCGGCTATCGCCAGGTATGATATCATTGAGAAAACAAAAGAGTTTAACATTGCAAACGCCAATAAAGCATATCTTCCACAGGGTACCCTTAGTGCGCAGGGAACTTGGCAGTCAGATGTAACAAGTATTGATTTAAATATGCCTAACGTTGAAATTCCTACTATTGATCAGGATCAATACAGAATTGTTGCCGAGCTTAACCAAACTATTTGGGACGGGGGAAGAATATCCGCACAGAAAAAGAGTACAGAAGCGAATGCGGAGTTAGAGAAAAGTCAGCTTGATAGTGAAATTTACACTCTTAGAGAACGAGTCAATAATCTCTATTTTGGTATATTGCTGATGAAGGAGCAAATCAATCAGCTCGGGATTCTTGAGAATGAACTTCAGCTAAATCATGATAATGTAGAGGTTTATGTACAAAATGGATTGGCTAATGAAACAGACCTGAATACGGTAAAAGTTGAGCAACTTAAAGCAGGTCAACGGCGAATAAATCTGGAGTCTAATCTGGAAGCTTATATTCAAATGTTATCGGTGCTGACAGGTGAGGAGCTGAACAGTGATAATGTTTTTATTAAACCTGAAACTGAAAGCTCATTGATTTTACCGGTAATCAATAGACCTGAATTAAAAGTCTTTGAAGCACAAGAGAATGCCATAGAATCGCAGAAGTCGCTTCTGAACACCCGTATGATGCCGACTATTGGTGCTTTTGCACAGGGAGGATACGGTAAACCGGGGTTGAATATGTTTGATAATGAATTTAAACCATATTTTTCAGGTGGGGTTCGTGTTTCATGGAACTTTGGGAATTTATACACATTAAAAAATGACAGGAAGAAAATTGATTTGCAAAAGTCGGCCGTTAATTCACAAAGGGAAACATTTCTGCATAATCTGAATATTGTTATTCCACAACAGCAGATAGAAATTGAGAAATTTAAGAAAACCATGCAGGATGACGATGAGATTATAAGACTTCAGACTCAGATTCGTCAGACTGCTGAAGTGAAGGTTGAGAATGGCACTATGACTGTATCCGACCTGATGAAGGAGATAAATGCAGAGGAGTCTGCCAAGCAGGCTAAACTCCTTCACGAAATTCAATTTCTAATGTCGGTTTACTCACTTAAATATACTACAAATCAGAACTGATTGCTTTTTTGCAAAACCTCAAAATGGTTATATTATTAACTAATTAGCTGACACCAAAATATTATTACATAACAAAATATTATGACACAATTCAGATTATTCACAATAATATCAATACTTCTTCTGCTCATTTCATGCAGCAATGGAGAAGGTGATTACGATGCTACAGGATCATTCGAAGCAACAGAAGTTATTGTCTCCTCTCAGGCGAACGGTCGCATTTTAGAACTCAACCTGAATGAAGGAGATCAATTACAGAAAGGAAAAATCGTTGGGGTTATTGACAGTACTCAACTCTATCTTCAAAAAATGAGTCTTCTGTCGAATGCCAAAGGGGTAATTGCCCAGCAACCTGATATTAAAGCACAGACGGCAGCTTTAAGGGATCAGATAAATACATTGAAAAGAGAAAAAGCAAGGGTAGAGAGATTAGTTGCTGCCAACGCTGCCAATCAAAAACAACTGGATGATATTGAATCTCAGTTAGTGGTTGCAGAAAGTCAGCTTTCAGCTCTAGAGTCCACTCTGCAAAAAAGTAGTGCCAATATTTCAGCACAGAGTTCCACACTAGAAATACAGGTTGCTCAAATAGATGACCAACTTGAGAAAACCCGTATAACCAGTCCCATTTCCGGAACCATACTCAACAGATATGCTGAGGAGGGTGAACTTGCAACTATGGGTACCCCGCTTTTTAAGATTGCAGATACTAACACGATGTTTTTAAGAGCGTATGTCACAAATGACCAGCTTGCACAAATTAAAATGAACGATAAAGTGACAGTTCGGGTGGATGACGGAACAGGTGGTATGAAATCATACACGGGAACAATAAGCTGGATATCTGATAAATCAGAGTTTACTCCTAAAACGATACAGACCAAAAACGAGCGAGCAAACTTAGTTTATGCTCTGAAAATAGCTGTACCTAATGATGGTTTCTTGAAGATTGGTATGTATGGCGAAGTGAAATTTTAAATAAGATGATAAAGGTAAAAGATTTATATAAGAGTTACGGCAAGAGCGGTAAAATAAAAGCTCTCAATGGAGTTTCTTTTAAGGTAGATGATGGGGAGATATTTGGAGTGATTGGTCCTGACGGAGCAGGTAAAACTTCTCTTTTCAGAATTCTGGCATCACTTATTTTACCCGACAGCGGTTCCGCATTAATGAACGGGCATGATGTTGTGCAGGATTATAGGAGAATCAGGCAGATTATAGGTTATATGCCCGGCAGGTTCTCGCTTTATCAGGATTTGAGTGTGGAAGAAAACCTGACTTTTTTTGCTACTCTTTTTAACACAACTATTGAAGAGAACTACCACCTTATTAAGGATATATACCAGCAAATAGAACCTTTTAAAGATCGTCGTGCCGGCGCACTATCCGGGGGTATGAAACAGAAGCTGGCACTTAGTTGCGCACTTATTCATAAACCGGAGATCCTTATTCTTGATGAACCTACAACGGGGGTAGACCCGGTATCCAGAAAAGAGTTTTGGGATATGCTTGCAAGGCTTAAAGAACAGGGACTTATTATCTTGGTGTCGACGGCTTATATGGACGAAGCAAGCAGATGCGACCGAATTGCACTTATTAAAGATGGTGAGTTTATTGCAACTGACACTCCGCAAGGTATTATAAACGATTACTCTGATATATTGTGGTCAGTGGAAGGCAGCAGAATGTCGGCAATGCTGAAGGAGCTGAGGACTCATGACATGGTTATGAGTAGCTTTGCATTTGGTGACAAAATCCATATCACCGTAGATGCAGGTTTTCGAAGAAATGAACTTGAGCAATACCTGACAAATAAAGATTTCAGAGATGTGAATATTGCCCCGATAGAGCCTACTGTAGAGGATTGTTTTATGGCATTGACAAGATAACAATATGAGTAATAAAGTAATAGATGTTTCAAATTTGACCAAGATGTTCGGCAATTTCACCGCTGTTGATCATATCACTTTTGATGTGGAGGAGGGAGAAATATTCGGTTTTCTAGGTGCTAACGGAGCAGGTAAGACAACAGCCATGCAAATGCTGTGCGGGATTAGTATGCCAACTGCAGGAGAAGGAACTGTTGCAGGTTATGATATAATTAAAGAGAATGAGCTGATTAAACGTAATATTGGATATATGAGCCAGAAATTCTCGCTATACGAAGACTTGAAGGTCTGGGAAAACATTCGACTGTTTGGGGGTATTTACGGTCTGTCTGACAAAGTGATTGCAGAAAAAACAGATGCGCTTTTGAAACAACTGAATTTTCAACAAGAACGAAACACGCTAGTGAAATATCTACCATTAGGTTGGAAACAGAAGCTGGCATTTTCAGTTGCCATTTTTCACGAACCCGAGATTGTCTTTCTGGATGAGCCTACAGGCGGGGTTGACCCTGCAATGCGTCGACAATTTTGGGAAATGATTTATGATGCTGCAGACAGGGGGATTACAGTTTTTGTGACAACCCACTACATGGATGAAGCTGAATATTGCAACAGGGTGTCTATTATGGTAGATGGTCACATTGATGCACTTGATTCACCTGCCGCACTCCGTAAACAATTTAACGCTGACACGATGGATGAGGTTTTCAGGCAACTCGCTCGTAAAGCAGAAAGGGATTAAAATGAAACAATTTATAGCATTTGTAAGAAAAGAGTTCCGTCATATCATTCGTGATAACAGAACGTTGCTGATAATAATTGGTATGCCAATTGTGGAGATTCTGTTATTTGGTTTTGCCATCAATATGGAGGTACAGAACATTACTGTAGCTTTTTATGATCCTAAGCCAGATGCATTTACCATCGGAATCGCAGAACGTATAAAGCAAAATTCATACTTCAACTATCAAGGGAACATGCAGTCGATGGAAAAAATGGAAGAGGCTATGAGAAAAGGGAAACTGGATCTGGCAGTTGTTTTTCAGCAAAACTTCCAGGAGGAATTAGTACAATCCGGCAAAGCAGCTGTTCAATTGCTCTCTAACAGTTCTGATCCTAACAGAGGCTCAATTACTGCAACTTATGCCACTGCAATTATTGCCGGTTATCAGCAGGAACAGATGGATCTTATTAAGATTCCCTTTCAGATACAGACGGAGAACAGGATGATTTATAATCCGCAGATGAAGTCATCTTATATGTTTGTACCGGGGATTATGGGACTGGTGCTAATGATTATTTGTACCATAATGACATCTGTTTCCATAGTCCGTGAGAAAGAGCGTGGAACGATGGAGGTTTTACTTGCATCACCGCTTAAGCAAGGAACTATGATTTTTGCCAAAACGGTTCCTTATATGGTGATATCGTTTATCGACTTCATCATTATTTTGCTGCTAAGTTATTTTGTACTGGGTGTTCCTGTTAACGGCAGCCTGATACTGCTGTTTTTGGTGGCAATCATTTACATCACTCTCACTCTGACTTATGGATTAACAGTTTCAACGCTGGTAGATAAACAGGTTAACGCAGTTATTTTCTCAGCTATAACGGCAATGATTCCGGTGCTAATGCTTTCAGGAATGATATTTCCAATAGATAATATGCCGGGTGTACTGCAAACGCTGTCATTTATTGTTCCTGCACGCTGGTTTATAGAAGCTGTTAGAAAAGTAATGATTCAGGGGCAAGGATTTTTCATGATCTGGAAAGAGGTACTCATAATGATTGGAATGATATTTTTTCTACTGCTTGTTACAGTTGCAAACACTAAAAAGAGATTGGAATAATATACTTATTCATGGATTTATTGATTTAGTGATAAAATCTCACAAATGAAAAATGAAAACAATAAAATTTTTAATAGAGAAAGAGTTTAAACAGATGTTCAGGAATCCGCTGATTCCGAGAATGATTGTGATGTATCCCATAATGGTTTTGCTTGTATTCCCCTGGGCTGTAAGTTTTGAGGTGAAGAACATCAAAATAGATGTGGTAGATCATGGTAAAAGTGTATATTCCAAAAGATTAACCGATAAAATTGCTGCATCAAAGTACTTTATCCTGAACGATACACCACCTGATTATCAAACTGCTATGCAGAATATGGAGAATGGCTATACTGATATGATTCTGGAAATTCCCACAACTTTTGATAAAGATATAGTAAAGAGCAGCAACTCAAAAGTGGGTGTTGCAGTGAACTCCGTGAACGGTACCCAGGGATTGTTGGGCAGCAATTATATTATGCAAATAGTGAATGACTTCTCGTCAGAACTACGCGATGAACTAATTACTACCGTGCCACCAAAATCCCGGGCTTCGATAATGAATATGCCTCAAATTGACATTATTCCTCATTTCAAATATAATCCCGGGCTCGACTATAAAAACTTTATGATCCCTGGCTTTATGGTGTTATTGTTAACTCTCATCTGCGGCATTTTACCTGCACTGAATATTGTAATGGAAAAAGAAAACGGCACTATTAACCAGATAAATGTTACGCCGGTAAACAGAATTGTGTTTATTCTGGCAAAACTTATCCCTTTCTGGATTGTAGGACTTGTAGTAATGTTTATCTCTGTTTCTGCAGCATTCCTATTATACGGCTTGTGGCCTACAGGAAGTATTATTGCAGTACTTATCTCTGCAATAGTTTTTATTTTTTCTATATCAGGTTTAGGACTCATCATATCCAATTACTCAGAAACATTGCAACAGGCAAGTTTTCTGGTAATGTTTTTCATACTTATCCTGATTCTGCTGGGAGGTATGTTTACTCCTGTATCCAGCATGCCGTCATGGGCGCAGGCTATTGCAGCTATAAATCCATTCAGCTACCTTACAAAAACCTTCCGTATGCTTTATTTAAACGGTAGCACTCTTTCTGATGTGTCGGGCAATCTGTATGCAATGATTATAATTGCAATAGTCTTAAACGGATGGGCGGTACTCAGCTACAAAAAAAGAGTATAAATAAACAAAAAGAAGCCCCCTCAAAAATGAGAAGGCTTCTTTGATATATATGTAGTTTTGTTTAAATCTTATTTAACCTCTTCAAAATCTACATCAGTAACGTCATCACTTGAGGACTTGTTACTTCCCTGAGACTGCTGACCAGCATTTTGTCCCTGGTGATCTCCGGGCTGAGCACCTCCCTGAGCGTTGGCTGCATTGTACATTTCCTGTGAAGCAGCCTGGAATACAGAGTTTAGCTCATTTGAGGCAGCATCAATTGCATCTAGATCCTGTGCTTTATGAGCCTCTTTGAGTTTGTTTAGAGCAGCTTCAATAGGTCCTTTCTTATCTGCAGGCAGTTTGTCACCAAGCTCTTTCAGTTGCTTTTCGGTCTGGAATATTGTAGAGTCTGCCTGATTAAGTTTATCGATACGCTCTTTTTCTTTTCTATCGGCATCGGCATTTGCTGCGGCCTCTTCTTTCATTCGTTTAATCTCATCATCGCTTAAACCTGAAGATGCTTCAATACGAATTTTCTGTTCTTTACCTGAGGCTTTATCTTTTGCTGACACGTTAAGTATACCGTTGGCATCGATATCAAAGGTAACCTCGATTTGAGGTACACCGCGTGGGGAAGGTGGAATTCCATCCAAGTTGAACACGCCAATTTGTTTGTTATCCCTTGCCAGTGAACGCTCACCTTGGAGAACATTTATTTGTACCGATGGCTGATTGTCTGCAGCGGTAGAGAATACTTCACTTTTCTTTGTTGGTATTGTTGTGTTAGCATCGATAAGTTTAGTCATCACACCACCCAAAGTTTCAATACCAAGAGAGAGTGGAGTAACATCCAGCAGAAGTACATCCTTAACCTCACCTGTTAATACAGCACCCTGAATAGCAGCACCAATTGCAACAACCTCGTCAGGATTTACTCCCTTATGTGGTTTTTTGCCAAAAATATTTTCTACCATCTCTTGAACTGCAGGAATTCTTGTTGAACCTCCAACAAGTATTACCTCATCAATATCAGAGTTGCTCATTCCAGCGTCCTTCATTGCATTTTGAATCGGTGTCTTACATTCCTGAAGCAGATCATCAATTAGCTGTTCAAATTTTGCACGGGTCAGAGTCTTTACCAAATGCTTTGGAATACCGTTAACCGGCATAATGTAAGGAAGATTTATCTCAGTTGTAGTTGCGCTGGAGAGCTCAATCTTTGCTTTTTCAGCAGCCTCTTTAAGTCTTTGAAGAGCCATTGGGTCTTTACGAAGATCAATACCTTCATCTTTTAGGAACTCTTCAGCAAGCCAGTCGATGATTCTGTGGTCGAAATCATCACCTCCAAGGTGAGTATTACCATTTGTGGATTTTACTTCGAAAACACCGTCACCTAACTCAAGAATAGAGATATCAAATGTACCCCCGCCTAGGTCAAATACAGCTATTTTAGAATCTTTGTTTTGCTTATCGAGTCCGTAAGCCAATGCAGCAGCAGTAGGTTCGTTTACAATACGGCGAACAGTAAGTCCCGCAATTTCACCCGCTTCTTTAGTTGCTTGACGCTGAGCGTCACTAAAGTATGCCGGAACTGTAATAACAGCTTCCTTGACTTCCTGACCCAAGTGATCTTCTGCAGTTTTTTTCATTTTCTGCAGAACAATAGCTGATATTTCCTGAGGAGTATAAAGCTGACCATTGATATCAACTCTTGGTGTATTGTTATCGCCACGTACTACCTTATAAGGCACACGGCCTATTTCTTTTTGTACCTGATCGAATGTTTCACCCATAAAAGTTTTTATGGAAGAAACAGTATTGTTTGGGTTGGTGATCGCCTGGCGTTTTGCAGGATCACCAACTTTGCGCTCTCCGTTATCCACAAAAGCCACAACGGAAGGAGTAGTGCGTTTCCCTTCGTTATTAGGTATAACAACAGGTTCATTGCCCTCCATTACAGCGACACATGAATTGGTTGTACCTAAGTCGATTCCGATTATTTTTCCCATATTATCTATTAATTTTTATATAATTTACGTCTGTTGTCTCGTTTTTTATTCCATTTAATATTATCTTTTCAAATGTTGTGCCAAAATATTAAGTCAATAGAAATTCTGCCATAATGACTGATTAAAAACAGGTTTTTTTAATAGTTTATATTTATCTTTGGGATACTTTTTATCACTATATGTGCATGTGTTTCATATTTAACATCGTAAATTATGTATACAAAACAAGACCTGGAATTACTGGAGAAGAAAGGTATTACAGAATCTCAGATAGAGTCTCAATTGAATTATTTTAAAACCGGATTTCCTTTTTTGAAAATAGAATCTGCTGCATCAATAGGGAATGGAATTTTAAAAATAGAGGAAAACAAAGAGAGTCAATATTTAGATGCATGGCATAAATATCTGAATAGTGATAAAACTATAACCAAATTTGTTCCTGCTTCAGGAGCGGCAAGCCGTATGTTTAAAGACCTGTTTGCTTTTTATGATTCAGATTATGACGTGCCTACAACAGGTTTTGAGAAGACATTTTTCGAAAGGATCAAGGATTTTGCGTTTTATGTTTCACTCGACGAAACATGTAAGTCAATTTTTGGAAAGGGTGCAAGTGAAATGATAACAGAGGGCAATTATAAGGATGTTGTTGCTGCCCTACTTTCGCCGGATGGACTGGATTATGGCAGTTTGCCAAAAGGATTATTGCTTTTCCATAAATATCCTGAGGGAAACAGAACCCCGGTAGGTGAACATTTGTCGGAAGGTGTACTTTATGCCAAAAATACAGAAGGTAAAGTGAATGTGCATTTTACTGTATCTGAAGAGCATCTGCAACTATTTCAGTTACTGGTGGCGGCAAGGAAAATAAATTATGAACAAAAACTTGGAGCATCATTCTCAGTTACATATAGTATTCAGAAACCTTCTACAGACACAATTGCAGTGGACATGAACAATGAGCCTTTTCGAGAAGAGGATGGATCTGTTGTATTTCGTCCCGGAGGTCATGGTGCATTAATTGAAAACCTTAACGATATAAATTCGGATATTATCTTTGTCAAGAATGTGGATAATGTTGTGCCAGATAAGCTTAAAACAAATGAAGCTCATTATAAGAAACTGCTTGCAGGAATACTAATCACGGTACAGCAACGTGCATTTGACTACCTTAAGAGACTTGATTCAGCAGATGTGAGTTCTGATGAATTGTCAGAAATACTGGCATTTACTAAAGATGAACTGTTTATTTGTCATAAAGGATCGTTTGCAACTGATGACGACCTTAAAAAGTATTTAAGGACTAAACTTGATCGTCCTTTCAGAGTATGCGGAATGGTAAAGAATGTAGGTGAACCGGGTGGGGGGCCGTTTATTGTTGTTAACGCAGATGGTACGACTTCTCCTCAGATTCTGGAGAGTTCTCAGATTGATAAAAATAATCCTGAGGCTATGAATGCCTTTAAAAGTGGTTCTCACTTTAATCCTGTCGACCTGGTATGTGGTGTAAAGTGTTATCAGAATAATAAATTTAATCTGACCAGTTATGTTGACAAAAATACAGGTTTTATATCTCATAAATCAAAGAACGGGAAGGAGTTGAAAGCCTTGGAGCTGCCTGGTCTATGGAATGGTGCTATGAGTGATTGGAATACTATTTTTGTTGAGGTGCCAGTATCTACTTTTAATCCGGTTAAAACAGTTAACGATTTACTTAGACCTGAGCATCAATAAAGATCTTGGGTAAATAGAATATATACTGCAATATTTCATTCAAAAAGTCGTTTATAACCTAAACAGACAGGTTTGAAATATAAAATTTCATATATTTTACTACTGTCTATTGTATTATTAATGATTTCCTGTATTCAGGTGAATCTGAGTGATGCAAGAGACCAGTATGTTAATGGTGAATATTGGAGGGCTTCTGAGTCGTATCGTGAGTTGTATCGGGATACACCCCGTGAACAGCAGGCAATGCGTGCTGTAATATCTTTCGAAATGGGGGAGGTGAACAGGAAACTCAACCGCTCTTCCCGTGCTTTAACTTCTTATAAAAACGCAATAAGATTTAACTATCCTGATACTCTTATGTATCTGTATTATGCAAAAATGCTTCACAGAGAAGGAGAGTATGGCTTAGCTATTGAAGCTTATAATGATTTTTTGAATTTATCTGCCGGCAATTTATTGGCAATAAATGGTATAAAAGGTGCTAAACTTGCAAGGGTATGGAATGAAAGGCCTACAAGATATAAAGTTGAAGGGGTTAATGTATTTAATACTGGCAGATCAGAATTCAGCCCTTTCTTAGCACAAAACGATGAAGTAATATATTTCACATCTTCGGGAGAAGATGCTTCAGGAGAAGAAAGAAGTTATGTAACAGGAATGAAGTATAATGATATTTTTACTTCTAAGAAAAACTACAAAGGAGAGTGGCAGAATCCTGAACCTTTAAAATCAGACATAAACAGTGAGTTTGATGAAGGTACACCATCCATTACCACAGACGGCAGGAATATGTTTTATACAGTTAGTTACGCTGATACAGAACAATCAACACGACCTGAAATTTATATCTCCAGAAGAATAAATGGAGTATGGACTCAGGGAATACCATTTGAGATAAATAATAAAGACTCACTTTCCATTTTTGCACATCCTTCCATTTCGCCTACAGGGCGTTACCTTTATTTTGTTTCTGATATGCCGGGTGGATATGGTGGCAAAGATATCTGGCGCGCATCACTTTCTTCATCATTTACTGTAATATCCTTTGAGAATTTAGGTCCAGAAATAAATAGTCCGGGTGATGAGATGTTTCCATACTTACGTGACGATAACAGGTTTTATTTTTCTTCTGACGGACATCCGGGAATGGGCGGATTAGACCTTTTTACGGCACTTTATGATGAAACAACTAGTGGCTGGCAAGTTGAAAATATGAAATCCCCGATCAACTCTTCACAGGATGATTTTGGAATTGTTTTTGAGAGGAACGCAGAAAAAGGATACTTAAGTTCTAACCGTAATGATGTGAGAGGCTATGATCATATATATTCATTTGAATATTTATCTGCAAAAATAAATGTAGAGGGCTTTGCGGTAGATCATGATGATGAGTTTGTTGGCGGAGTATCGGTTTCTGTAGTTGGTAGTAACGGTTTACAGCATAATTTAATCACCAACAGCAAGGGTGAGTATCAGTTTGAAGCAGAAAGAGATGTAAGCTATATTCTAATGGCAAGTGCTGATGGTTTTTTGAATAAAAAGCAAACTTTGCATACCTCGGCTAAAGAAATTGATACAGTTTACTATGTTGACTTCGAGCTAATTCCATATAATAAACCTGTTGTGCTGGAAAATATTTTCTATGATTTTGACAGTGCCACACTAAGTCCTGAGTCGGAAGCATCATTGGAAGAGTTAGTGACTCTCCTTAATGAACATCCTGAAATACATATCGAATTATCTGCAAATACCGACAGGTTTGGTGATGAAAAGTATAATAATAGTCTTTCTGCCAGACGGGCTCAAACTGTAGCTAATTATCTAAGCTTAAATGGAGTAGATGGAAGCAGATTAAAAGCTGTCGGATATGGTAAATCAAATCCTAAAGTAGTGAATAAAAGTCTTGCCGGCAGGTATGATTTTCTGGAAGAAGGAGACATTCTTTCGGAGAAGTTTATTGAAAAATTAACACCTGAGCAACAGGAGATTTCAGATCAACTGAATAGAAGAACCGACTTCATGGTTTTAAATCCCAAAGAAAACATTTTAATGAAATCGGATTCTCCGAAATAATATGTATTTTTGCTCTAAAAGGTATATGTATATTTTATGCTGAAATCATTATCTATTGAAAATTATGCGTTAATTGACTCGATCAATATTGCGTTCGACAAAGGATTAACTGTCATAACAGGGGAAACGGGTGCCGGCAAATCTATAATTCTAGGTGCATTATCACTTATTCTTGGACAGAGAGCTGACAGCCGTCACATTAAGCAGGGTGAGAATAAATGTCTAATTGAGGGGCTTTTTGATATTTCATCTTATAATCTTAAATCTTTTTTTAAGCAGCGCGACTGGGAGTACGATGAAACTGAATGTATTCTGCGCAGGGAGATATGGAGTAATGGTAAATCCAGAGCATTCGTGAATGATTCTCCTGTGTATCTTAACGATCTGAAGGAGTTGGGTGACAGGCTGATCGATATTCATTCCCAACACCAGAATCTTGCATTGAATGATAACTTGTTTCAGTTGAATGTGGTTGATACTCTTGCAGCTACTGAAGATGAACTAAGTAATTATGAAAAAGCATATACCGAATACCATTCTTCACTAAAAGAGCTGAATGATTTACTCAATCAATATCAAAAAAACAAGGAGGAAGAGGATTATTTACGGTTTCAGCATAAAAGTTTGTCTGATGCATCACTTAAACCGGGTGAACAGGAGCAACTTGAGGAAGAACTGGAAGCACTAACACATTCAGAAGAGATAAAATCAGGGTTATTCGCTGTAATAGCTATGCTTTCGGAAGATGAAAAGAGTATCGAGTCATTGTTGAAAACTACTAAAGACAGACTGCAAATCGTTCAGAATGTATATCCTAAAGTTACTGATCTTACAGAAAGAGTCAGAACTGCCTATATTGATCTAAAAGATGTGCGTGAAGAGGCCTCACGTTATTTTGAAGATATTGATTTTGATCCGGAACGTCAACAGTTGATTGAAGACAGGTTAAGCACAATCTACGGATTGCAAAAGAAACACTCTGTTACGACGGTCGACGAGTTGATTTTATTGCGAGATGAAATAGCTGTTCAGATACAAAATGTCGACTCTTTAGATGAGAGGTTGTCAATTCTTGAAAAGGAGACTTCCGAAAAGCGTTCTTTAATGCTCGAAAAAGGTAGATTATTGAGTAATAAGAGAAAGAATGCTGTGCCGGAAATAGAAAAACAATTGATAGACAGGCTTACTTATTTGAAAATTACAAATAGTCGCTTTAAATGTGAATTTAAAGAAAAGACAAATCCTGATTCAACAGGGATTGATAATTTGGAGTTTTTGTTTTCAGCAAACAAGAATACAGCTTTGCAACCCGTTTCTGAAGTTGCTTCGGGAGGGGAAATATCCCGTTTGATGCTTTGTCTGAAAGCTATGATTGCCGGTGCAACCGCACTACCCACAATAATATTTGATGAAATAGATACCGGGACATCTGGTGATATTGCCGACAGAGTTGGAACTATCATGAGGCAAATGAGTCGTGAAATGCAGGTTATTGCAATTACTCATCTACCTCAGATTGCATCAAAAGGTGATGAACATCTTGTGGTTTATAAAGAAGAAACGCAAAATGGAGTTAACTCTAATATCAAAGTGCTGACCAATTCCGAAAGGGTTGAGGAGATTGCCCAAATGCTCAGCGGTGCTGAAATAACATTAGAAGCAATAGAAAATGCCAAAGCTATTCTTGGCAAACAATCTGAATAATAATATATGAAAGAAAAAGAAATGATTTTCGGCATTCGTGCTGTTATTGAAGCTGTTGAAGCCGGAAAGGATATTGATAAAGTATTGGTTAAAAGAGAGCTATCAAGCGAATTGTTCAGTGAGCTGCAACAGATACTGCGTAATTATGAAATTCCTATGCAGAGAGTTCCGGTGGAACGCATAGATCGTATCACTAGGAAAAACCATCAGGGAGTGATAGCATTTACATCTGCTGTAACCTATCAGAAACTGGAAAATATAATCCCTTTTTTGTATGAAGAGGGCAAGAATCCTTTTATACTAGTTTTGGATGGACTGACAGATGTTCGTAATTTTGGAGCAATAGCACGTACTTGCGAAGTTGCCGGAGTTGATGCCATAGTTATCCCTGAGAGGGGTAGTGTTTCTGTAAATGCAGATGCAATCAAAACTTCAGCCGGAGCTTTACACAGTATACCCGTATGCCGTGAGAAGAGCTTGAAGGAAGCTATTTTGTTTTTGAAAAATAGTGGTATTAAGGTGATTGCTGCTACAGAAAAAGCAGCTGAGCTATATACAGATATTGATATGTCAGTGCCAGTTGCTATATTAATGGGGTCGGAAGATGTGGGAATATCTACAGAACATCTTCGAATTAGTGATGAACTTGTGAGATTACCTCAGATTGGAAATATAAAATCACTGAACGTATCAGTTGCCGCCGGTGTTATGATTTATGAAGTTCTGCGTCAAAGGAAAAGTTAATTTAGTTTGTATGAGCAGAATGATTAATAAACAGGTTTAAATTCAAATTTACTGATAAAATGAAGAAGATTATTTCTACAAAAAATGCTCCTGAAGCTATAGGTCCATATAGTCAGGCTGTTGAGGTAAATGGCATGTTGTTTTTGTCCGGTATGCTGCCAATAGATCCCACAACAGGTAGTTTTGTGCCCGGTGGAGTAAAAGAACAAACAGCGCAGATTTTCATTAATATAAAAGCTGTACTATCAGTAGCAGAGATGAATATTGGACATGTTGTGAAGACTACAGTTTATCTGAATGATATGTCACTTTTTGACGGTATGAATCAGGTGTATGCATCTCAATTCAAAGATGTTTTTCCCGCAAGATCAACCATAGCAGTTAAATCGCTTCCAAAGAATGCTTTAGTAGAAATTGAAGTGATAGCTTTCAAATGAAAACGCTTGGAAATATTATTTGGGTACTGTTTGGCGGTTTTATAATTGCTGTTGAGTACGTTTTAGGAAGTGTAGCACTGATGGTTACTATAATAGGTATCCCTTTTGGCTTGCAGTCATTGAAGCTGGCAGAGGTTGCATTATGGCCATTTGGCAAGAAGGTTATACATAATCAATCATCTTCCGGTTGTCTCTCATTTTTGATGAACGTAATATGGTTTTTTGTGGGTGGATTACCAATAGTATTGACCCATTTGCTTTTCGGTCTGCTTTTTTATATAACAATCATTGGAATTCCTTTTGGCAATCAGCATTTCAAATTGATGAAACTTGCTTTTACGCCATTTGGTAAAGTTGTTGTAAGTTGATTGATAAATAGTTGGTTAGTGCAACACTTAATCAATTGTTGCAGGTAGATTCTCTTCCTCCTCTTCAGGTGGATCTTTCTTCACCACAAAGGCACTTATTTCCCATAATGCGTAGATTGGCAGAGTTACAACAAAAAGCGAGAATGGGTCTCCTGAAGGTGTTATAATTGCAGCTGCTAAAAGAGAGCCGACGACAGCGTGACGGCGATATTTCCTGAAGAAAGAGCGGTAAATTAGGCCTAAATTAGAAAGCAGCCAAAAGACCAATGGCATCTCAAATACCAATCCCATAATTAGTATAAGTGTATAGAAATTACTCATGTACGAATCAAGAGAAATTGTATTAACAATCGATTCGCTAAGTCTGAAAGTAATAAGGAAACGGAATATCAGTGGGAATACTATAAAATAACCAACCAAACACCCAATAACGAACATTATACCTCCGAAACCAAATGCTGTTTTAACTCCCTTTGCTTCGTTTTCGTATAGAGCAGGACTTATAAATTTCCATATTTCATATAATATAAATGGTATAGTAAATAGTACACCAAATGCAAATGAAGTGGAGATATAAGTCATGAACTGTGTGGTCATGTTGATATTAATTATATCAACATTGAAAGAGTCAGAAGAAAAGTCGGGAAGAAATGGGATGTATTCACCCGCTTTTTCAAAGAAACGGTATGTAATAAAGTCGGAGTTTCTGGGTGCGAGTATTACTGAATCGAAAATATGTGGAATTATTATAAATCCTAATATAGACAGAGCAAATACAGCAATAAATATACGAATAATAGTCCATCGGAACTCTTCCAGATGATCCCAAAAGGACATTTCTTTCTCTGCCATGTTTATTCGCGTACGCTATATAGCCCTGATTTAGTTTTTTTATTTATCGCCTGTAGTTTTATTATCTGCAGGATCAGCCTTTATATCTTCCTCAATATCGTTTAGACCTTTTTTGAAGCTATTTATGCCTTTTCCTAAACCTTTCATGAATTCAGGGATTTTCTTGCCTCCAAAAAGAATGAGAATTACTAAGACTATAATAGGGATTTCCCAACCGTTTAAATTAATAAGTAATGGATTCATAGGTTTTTATTTATTTGTAATGTTTTATACTAATTAATATTTTCTCTGATTTAGATTTTCTATTACCAATAGAATACGCAAATGTATTGATAATTTATGAATTATACCACTGTTTTAATATAAAGTTTGAAAAAAACGGTTACTAACTTATTAACTATTTACCTGCTGATGCTTTGATTATTAAATCCATATATATTGGCAGATGGTCACTGAATCCACCATTATACCTAGGTCCTATATTTGTCCTAAAAGGCTTTTTTCCATAGTATTTAATATCTTCTTCCAACAGGAAGTCTGCTGAAAATATCAGTGCTTCATTATTCTTAATGTTAATTAGGTTTTCCTTTGTCAGCATATTACCGGTGACAATAAAGTGGTCATTTATGTACCATATTCCCTGATATTTATATGTCCCGAGTTCCTTGTTGTTGTCGCTAGTGCAGAACATATTAAAAAGTTGTTTGTCGGCATAAACATCTTCTAAACTTAATGCTCCCAGAGTTTCAGATATGCTTTTATCCACAGGCTGATCGTTAAAATCACCCATGATAATTATATTTGCAATATCTCTCTTTGAATGAAGGCTGTCGACTTTATGTTTCAGAACTTCTGAAGATTTAATCCTTGCTTGCTCTGTTTCCATTACTCCACCACTTCTTGATGGGAAATGACACACGAACACATCAAGTGTATCGCTGTTTATTAAAAGTCCTGTGACGTGTAATATGTTGCGGGTAGGTCTTTTCCCGCTATAACTGAACTCTATTTCATACTCACTGCTTTCTATGAGCTTAAACTGATGGCGTTGATATAACAAAGCAATGTCAATTCCTCTGATATCTGGTGAGTTTGTCATTACATACTCATAACCCTGAGCTCTTAATGGGGATCGGTTTATAAGATCAAAAACAACACTGTCATTTTCAACTTCACAAAGACCGACTAAAGCTGGCGATTGCATTCCCCCAACAGCTGTTAAAACACTGGCGATATTGCGAAGTTTCTTTTGGTACTTCCTGTTTGTCCATTGCATAAAACCTTCGGGTGTAAAATCGTTATCATCTTTTTCCGGATCATCATATATGTCGAAAAGATTTTCAACATTATAAAACATTACACGGAAATTGTTTTGTGATACAATTTCCGTGAATGATAATATCATTAAAAATGATGATATGAGAAGTCGACTCAATAACACAAATTATTCTTGTTTATTATTCATATCACCTCTGTTGAAACATTTTCCAGTATTTTTACCAGGTAATCCCAAAATTTTGCTACCGAGGAGATCTTCATCTTTTCATCAGGTGAATGAACGTCAGTCATATCAGGTCCTATCGAAATCATATCCAGATTGGGATATTTTTCAAGGAACAAACCACATTCGAGACCTGCATGTATTGCTTTAACTTCAGGGTCTTTGCCATAAAGGGTTTTATATTCGCGTTGTGCTATTTTAAGCAAATACGAGTCCGGGTTTGGCTCCCATCCAGGATACCCTTCATTATGGGTGACCTTGGCACCGGCTAGTTCGAATACAGCTGACACCATATTAACAATATACTTCTTTTGTGATTCTACTGAGCTGCGCTGGCTTGTTCCAACTTCAATCTGATGATGTTGTAGCATTTTCACAGAAGCAAGATTTGTAGATGTTTCAACAAGTCCGGGAATATCATTGCTCATGCCTATAACACCATGTGGACAAGCATTAAGTGCTAGGATTAGTCTTTCAGCTGCACCTTTATTTATCACTTTCGAAGGAATTTGGACCGATTCCATCTGAATGTCAAAATTTGGTTCTGTATGTTTTAATTCGTTCTGGACATCAGCCAGAAAAGTGTTTAGTTTTACTCTGATCTCCTCTTTATATTTTTCTTTTACACCTATTACGGCATACGCTTCACGTGCAATGGCATTATGAAGATTACCACCGCCAATATTAGAGAGGAGCATATTATATTTTTTTCTGGAAATGGAGTGTAGGAATCTGGCCAGAATTTTATTTGCATTGCCAAAACCTTTATCAATATCGCTTCCGGAATGACCACCACGCAAACCTTTAACCATAATTTTAAACCAGAAATATTTTTTAGGGGCATCTTTCTCTTTGTAGCTGAAATATGCTTTAGTGCTTTTTCCTCCTGCACACCCTATGTAGATTTCACCCTCTTCCTCAGTATCCAGATTTATTAGAAAGTTGCCAGTCAAAAAATCTTTTTCAAGAGCATTTGCACCAGTTAGTCCTGTCTCCTCATCAACCGTAAAGAATGCTTCAATCTTACCATGAGCAATATCGTCAGAAGCTAATATGGCTAGTTGAGCAGCCACACCTATGCCATTATCAGCTCCAAGGGTGGTGCCATTTGCTTTAACCCAGTCACCATCAATTATTGTTTCAATCGGGTCGTTGTCAAAATCATGTTCAATATCTGAATTTTTCTCACAAACCATGTCAACGTGTGATTGAAGAATTACAGTAGGAAGATCTTCTTTGCCCGGGGCTGCAGGTTTTGTGATAAGTATATTGCCCGCTTTGTCTTCTTTTGCATCAAGATTGTGTGCATTTGCGAATTCAAGTAAATAAGCTCTTATCTTTTCTTCTTTTTTAGAAGGACGGGGTATTTGTGTAATATCATAAAAATATCCCCATATTGCTGAGGGCTGTAAATCTTTTATTGACATAGTAAATCTATTTTATTATTATTTGTAATCTATAAAATTATATGAAATAAAACGTTTGTGCAATAATTTTAGCATCTTTAATAAGAAAAAATCGTAATTAATAAGGTAAATAATCTATCTTTGCGACAAGAAAGAAATGATTATTATGTTACAAACAGTAATTATAAGTATAGTATTAGGATTTATAGCGATACTATTAATGGGTGTGAAAGTCTTTTTTACGAAAAAAGGTGAATTCCCCAATACACACATCGGGGCAAGTAAAGCTATGCAAGACAGGGGGATAAGTTGTGCCACCTCACAGGATGCTGAATACCAACAAAGAGAAAGTCCTATAGTGAAATTAATGAAAAACGAAAAATTATAAATTTCCTTAATAATGAAGAGTTCCACCAATTATATAGTCAGTGGAGTGCTGGCTATTGCAGTTATTATTCTTTTTATCCTGTACTTTACGTCAGGTAAATCCGGAAAAGAGACCGGCAGTAAAGATTTGTCAGTTTTATTAAATGATTCCTCAGTTACATTGCCAATAGCTTATGTTAACGTTGATTCTCTCTTAATGAACTATAATTTTGCAAAAGATTTGAATGAGTCACTTTTGAGAAAAGAGGAGAGTACTCGCGCAACTTTAAATCAGCGTCAAAATCAGATTAATGCTGCTGCACAGGAATTTGAACGTAAATTACGTAATAATGCTTTCCTTAGCCAGGAAAGAGCCCAGCAGGAGCAGGAACGCATACTTCAGATGAATCAGGAGTATCAGCAGCTGGCTGACAGATTGTCTCAGGATTTCATGATTGAGCAACAAAAGTTAAACCTACAGATGGAGGATACAATTAAAGTCAGAATGATAGAGTTTAACCGAGATAGGAATTATGAAATAATTTTTAGTAATATCTCTACTAGCACTCTTATATATGCTAAGGATAAATATGATATTACCGAAGATGTAGTGCTATTTTTAAATTCTAAATACGGTCCTGCTACTGCAGCAACAGAAAGTGAATAGTCTGGCTAGTTAGCAGCTTAAAAATATTCCGGGTTCTTTGTTTCAAAGAACCCTTTTTTTAAGTCTTTTCTTTTTATAATTTTATAGCATGATACAAAAATGGTTTAAATACCTTTCCAGGCAAAAGCCGGAATACATGCTTGATTTAATCCCAATTAAATTTAAGGCAGATGTAATAATTGTAATCCCATGTTATAATGAGCCGGATGTAATTGATACACTGGTAAATATAGGCAAGTGTGAAAGGCCTGACGTAAATATATTAATTGTAGTTGTCATTAATTCAGGAATAAATACTGGTGAAGAAGTAGTTTCACAAAATAGAGACACATTAAAAGAGGTCAATTCTTTCGCCGAAAATAATATTAGCGAATCAAATCTCTTCGTTTATCCTTTACTATTCGAAAAACTACCAAAAAAACATGCAGGTGTAGGCTTAGCACGAAAAATAGGAATGGATCTTGCGATAGATCATTTTTATAATACAGGCAACGAAAAGGGCATTATCGTATCTCTGGATGCTGATTGTGAAGTGTCACCTAATTTCCTGACCAGTATTTATAATGCATTTTTACATAATGATAGGCTTAATGCCACTATACAAAGTTTCTATCATAGAGTAGAAAATAATTCAGTGGATGTCGAATATGCAGTCAGACAATACGAGATATACCTTCATTACTATAGCGATAGTCTAAAAAAGATTGGTTTCCCATATTATTTTCATACAATTGGTTCAGCATTTGCTGTAACTGCAGATGCTTATGTGCGAGTTGGAGGAATGGGGCGTCAGCAAGGTGGTGAGGATTTCTATTTTCTACAAAAGATATTTGCACTTGGCGGAGTTAAGGAGTTAAAGGATACTTTCGTTTTCCCTCTTGCCAGATTCTCAGACAGGGTTCCTTTTGGGACAGGTCCGGCAATACAAAAAATACTGGACGAGCCTGACAAGGTGCTTAAAGTATACTCAAGACAGTCTTTTAATGAACTGAAGAAGTTTTTTGATTTAAAGGAGTCATTTTTTAAAAAAGATGATAATTATATCATATCACATGTTTCAGAACTGCACTCCATACTTATTGATTTTTTAAATGAAGATAAATATTTGGAGTCTTTGAAAGATTGTAATGAAAATTGTGCCACGTTAAAAAGTTTTGTAAAACGTTTTTTTCATCATTTTAATGCTTTCATGATTGTAAAATATTTGAATTATGTTCACCCTCAACCTTTTGAGTTGGAAAAAATCACTTTATATCGTGACAAATTACAATCAGATATTTGATGTTTTGCTATAAATATGTATATTTGTGCTCAAATAGTAAGTAAATTCTTTCATTATTCTAAACACAATTTTATGTTAGCTTTCAGCTGGGTTGAAATAGTTAGTGCTTTTTTGGTCTTGTTCGCAATAATTGATGTAACAGGATCGGTGCCAATTTTCCTTAATTTAAGAAGTCAGGGAAGAACTATACATGCGGAAAAAGCAGCATTATACTCTACCTTGATCCTAATAGGTTTTTTATTTGTCGGAGAAGGTTTACTTAAGTTGTTTCAGGTTGATATATCCTCATTTGCTGTCGCAGGTGCAATAGTGTTGCTTATTATCTCCATAGAAATGATATTTGGAGTTGAGATATTCAAAAATGATAATCCCTCTTCTGATAACTCATCTACACTTTTTCCGGTAGTGTTTCCTTTAATTGCAGGACCGGGCAGCTTTACTACTTTATTAACCATGAGAGCAGAATATCACACTATAAACATAATCATATCCTTACTGATTAACATGTTAATAGTATATTTGGTGTTAAGATATCTGGATCAGGTTAAAAAACTATTGGGAGAAAGCGGTGCGTATATACTTCGGAAATTTTTTGGTGTAATTCTAATGGCTATTTCTGTTAAGTTAATCACATCAAATATGAGTGCTCTAATTGAAACAGTTAAAGCGGCAATGTAATCACACTCGGTTTTTTAACTTTATGAATAATAAACAGAGGGTTTTACTGGGAAATTATGTATATTTGCAGTAGAAAAAATAATTAGAATAGATTGAAAGTATTAGGTTGCAGCACAGTCAAATAAGGCTCATTAACCAAAAATGTCTGAGCTGATTATTAATATGTATCGATAAGTAAATTTTATTTCAAATAAAAATCAACAACATGAGAATTGTAAGTATTTTAGGACGAGAAATTTTGGATTCAAGAGGTAATCCAACAGTTGAAGTAGATGTATTAACAGAATCGGGTGCATTTGGTCGTGCAGCTGTTCCTTCCGGAGCTTCAACAGGTGAAAATGAAGCATTAGAATTGCGTGATGGTGATAAAAGCCGTTTCCTTGGTAAAGGAGTTTTGAAAGCTGTAGCAAATATCAACGATACTATAGCTCCAGAATTAATAGGAATGAACGTATTGGAACAGACAAAGATTGATGCTAAGATTCTTGAGCTGGACGGTACTAAAACAAAATCTAATCTTGGCGCTAATGCTCTTTTGGGTGTTTCACTTGCAGTAGCTAAGGCTGCTGCAAACTATCTCGGATTACCACTTTACAGATATATAGGTGGTACTAATACTTATGTATTGCCTGTACCTATGATGAATATCATCAATGGTGGTTCACACTCAGACGCTCCTATTGCTTTCCAGGAGTTTATGATTCGCCCTGTTGGTGCAAAATCATTTAAAGAAGGTCTTCGTATGGGTACTGAAGTATTCCACGCATTGAAAAAAGTACTTCATGATAAAGGATTAAGTACTGCCGTTGGAGATGAAGGCGGATTTGCTCCTAACCTGAGTGGCGGAACAGAGGAAGCCCTCGAGTCAATTCTGACTGCTATTAAAAATGCTGGATACAAGCCTGCAGAGGACGTGACAATCGCACTTGATTGTGCAGCATCTGAGTTTTATGTTGACGGTGTTTATGATTATTCAAAATTTGAAGGTGCAACCGGTAAAAAACGCACCCGTGAAGAACAGGTTGCATATTTGGAAGAGTTAATTACTAAATATCCAATCGATTCAATTGAAGATGGTATGCACGAAAATGATTGGGAAGGTTGGAAATTGCTTACAGATAAAATTGGCAGCAAATGTCAGTTGGTTGGTGATGACCTGTTCGTTACTAATGTAGATTTCCTTAAGAAGGGTATTAAAGAAGGTTGCGCAAACTCTATCCTTATTAAAGTAAATCAGATTGGTACACTCTCTGAAACACTTGATGCTATAGAGATGGCTCACAGACATGGTTATACCAGCGTGACTTCACACCGTTCGGGAGAAACAGAAGACTCTACAATTGCTGATATTGCAGTTGCAACTAATGCAGGTCAAATCAAAACTGGTTCTGCAAGCCGTTCAGACCGTATGGCAAAATACAATCAACTTCTGCGTATTGAAGAAGAACTTGGCGACAGAGCTGTATACGGATACAAAAAGATCAAATAATTATCTGATCGATTAGTTTAATTAACCACCCTGAGTCCAGGGTGGTTTTTTTGTACTGTTTTACCAAAACTTTAATTCTTATTCTAAATAAAATTTATCATCTTTGTAATTAATACCTATTTTATGTAAAACTTTAAATACCAGCCTATGAATTACTTTATTCTTGTACCTGTTGCATCTTTAGCAGCATTAGTATGTGCCTTTTATTTTTTCAGGAGTCTTATGAAAAAGGATGAAGGTACGCTGAAAATGAAAACAATTGCCGGTTTCATCAGAGAAGGTGCGATGTCATACCTTAAACAGCAATATAAAGTTGTGATCATAGTCTTTATCATTCTTGCACTCATATTTGCCTTAATGGCATTTTTTGGATTGCAGAACAAATGGGTCCCCTTTGCATTTCTCACCGGAGGTTTTTTCTCCGGGCTTGCAGGCTTTTTTGGAATGAAAACCGCTACTTATGCATCAGCCAGAACTGCTAATGCAGTGCAGAAATCTCTGAACAGTGGACTTAAAATCGCATTCAGATCTGGTGCAGTAATGGGATTGGTTGTAGTAGGGCTAGCACTGCTCGATATTTCAGTCTGGTATCTGATACTGGACTTTTTTGTGGAAGATGCAGATGCAGGTCATAAATTGATTATGATTACCACAACAATGCTGACATTTGGAATGGGAGCTTCTACTCAGGCACTGTTTGCACGTGTAGGTGGCGGTATCTATACCAAAGCTGCGGATGTTGGAGCCGATCTGGTTGGAAAGGTTGAGGCTGGTATTCCGGAGGATGACCCGCGCAATCCGGCTACAATTGCAGATAACGTAGGTGATAACGTAGGTGATGTCGCCGGTATGGGTGCTGATCTTTATGAGTCATATTGCGGGTCAATTCTATCAACAGCAGCCCTTGGTGCTTCTGCTTTTGTATTGAATCCCACAATGCAGCAGAATGCAGTATTTGCACCAATGTTGATTGCAGCAATTGGTGTTTTCCTTTCTATACTTGGGATATTTATTGTCAAAACCAAAGAGGATGCAACTGTTAAGCAGCTTATGGATTCACTCAACAGGGGAGTAAATATAAGTGCTTTTTTCATTGCAATATTGACTTTTGGGATACTCTATTTGTTAGGATTTAGCAACTGGGTTGGACTTTCATTCTCAGTTATGGCAGGTCTTTTAGCGGGAATAATTATAGGTCAGGGAACAGAGTATTTTACCTCTTCATCTCATAAGCCGGCCATTGAAATAGCAAATAGTGCAAAAACAGGTCCTGCAACAGTTATAATTTCTGGCTTGGGTACCGGTTTTATTTCTACATTTGTTCCGGTATTGACAATTGTCTTTGCTATACTAATAGCTTACTTATCAGCTATAAGATTTGATGTAGCAAACATGCTTTCTGCCGAGAATGTAAGTATGGGACTGTATGGAATTGCAATAGCATCGGTTGGAATGCTCTCAACACTTGGGATCACACTTGCAACAGATGCTTACGGTCCAATAGCTGATAATGCAGGTGGAATTGCCGAAATGAGTGGTATGGATCCGGAAGTCAGAAGAAGAACGGATATGCTTGATTCTTTGGGCAACACAACTGCAGCCACTGGAAAAGGTTTTGCAATAGGCTCAGCAGCTCTTACAGGTTTGGCTCTGATGGCTTCTTATGTCGAAGAGATCAGAGTTGCTTTATTAAGGGTTAATGATAATGTTCTCGAGTTTGCTGATGGACAAACTATTGAAGTTGCTAAAGCAAGTTTTATTGATTTTATGAATTACTACCAGGTAACTTTAATGAATCCGAAAGTATTGGCAGGAATTTTCCTAGGCTCAATGATGGTGTTTCTGTTCTGTGGGCTGACCATGAATGCAGTTGGCAGAACAGCAAGAAATATGGTTGAGGAAGTACGTTATCAATTCCGTGAATTTAAAGGAATACTTACAGGAGAAACAACACCTGATTATGCGCGATGCGTTGCAATTTCCACAAAAGGAGCTCAACGTGAGATGCTATTACCATCACTTTTGGCAGTTGCAGCTCCTATACTGACAGGGTTGCTGATGGGAGTTTCGGGAGTAATGGGATTATTGGCGGGAGGATTAGGTGCCGGATTTGTTATGGCTGTTTTTATGGCAAATTCAGGAGGAGCATGGGATAATGCCAAAAAGTATATTGAAATGGGGAATCTGGGTGGTAAAGGAAGCGAAGCACATAAAGCTGCAGTGGTAGGAGATACTGTTGGCGACCCTTTTAAAGATACTTCAGGACCATCACTTAATATTCTGATCAAACTTATGAGTATGGTGTCAATTGTAATGGCAGGTCTGACAGTTGCATGGAGTATGTTATAATCTTTCACGCAGGTGTGTGTTTTAGTGAATTTTATTAAATTACATGCCGTAGGATTTGGTAATATTTCGTATATTTGAAGTCCCAAAAATCAATAGTTTAAGCAGAATCATTAACATTTAAATAATTCAATTTATGAGTTTTCTAACGAACGACAAATTAACAATTGTAGGAGCTGCCGGTATGATCGGTTCCAATATGGCACAGACAGCTGCCATGATGCGTCTGACTCCAAATATCTGTCTTTACGATCCTTTTGCAAAAGGACTTGAAGGAGTAGTTGAAGAGATGCGTCACTGTGGTTTTGAAGGTGTCAATTTCACATACTCAACCGATGTAAAAGAGGCATTTTCTGGAACTAAGTATATGATTTCATCAGGTGGTGCACCAAGAAAAGATGGTATGACTCGCGAAGATCTGCTGAAAGGTAACGCAGAAATTGCAGCACAACTTGGGAAAGACATTAAATCATATTGCCCCGAACTGCAACATCTTACAATTATCTTTAATCCTGCAGATATTACCGGACTGGTAGCATTAATCTATTCAGGACTAAAGCCTTCGCAAGTTACTACGTTGGCAGCGTTAGACAGCACAAGATTGCAGAGCGAGCTTGCAAAGCATTTTGGTATTGACCAGAGCAAAGTTACAGGTGCACGTACTTATGGAGGTCATGGCGAGCAAATGGCAGTTTTTGCTTCTACAACTAAGGTTGATGGTAAACCGTTAACGGATCTTATCGGTACAGACTCGCTGACTAATGAAGAGTGGGCTGATTTGAAAGTTCGTGTTACAAAAGGTGGGGCAAACATTATTAAACTTAGAGGACGTTCATCATTCCAGAGTCCGGCTTACACATCAGTTGAAATGATACGCGCAACAATGGGAGGTGATGCATTCCGTTGGCCTTCAGGATGCTATGTAAACGAACAGGGATTTGAGCATATAATGATGGCTATGGAAACAACACTTGACAAAAATGGTGTTTCTTATGGTGAAATAAAAGGAACTGATGCGGAAATTGCTGAACTGAAACAGAGCTACAGCCATCTTGTGAAACTACGTGATGAGGTAATCTCTATGGGTATTATACCTTCAACTGATAAATGGAGTAGTGTAAACCCAAATCTATAATAATTGAAATAATTCAATTCTGATTATAGCTTAAATAATCAGTATAGCTAATAATAAAGCCGGCTAATTCAGCCGGCTTTATTTGTTATCTACCAAAATATTTCTCCGAAATGTTATGAAATTATATCATAGTGAATATAATACTTATTTGTGTTCGTAAGATAATAGCCGCTGACTACCTTCCAGCTCGCGTAGTTTAGTAATATCCTGTGTCACTTCCAGTACGCCGAGATATTCATCCTCTTTTCCGCGTACTGCATAGTACTCAATAAGAATAAACCGATCTTTCTGAAATCCTGATATCCAGAAAACCGCCTTATTTTCTTTGCCACTCTTGAAGTCTCTTATGATTTGTTCAACAACATGCACGCTGCCGGGCGGGTGACACATCCGCACATCACGTCCAATAATAGAACGGTTGCGCTCAAACACTCTGTTAGGGCTATGCGAAAAGAACCTCACCTTGTCATCCTTATCCACAAATGTTATATCAATTGGAAGGTGTTTGAAAAGTGCTTCCAGTTCATCTATGTTAAAAGCTCCCGATGACAGCCTTATTCCATCAGCGTGTATGTACTCCTGTTTTTCCACATTCACACCTGCAGGTGTCCACTCATTTTCAGGATCATACAGACAAAAACCAAATTCTGGAGTCTCCTGATACACTTTAAACCACTCATTTTCATTTAAAGTGTCCATAGCCATAGGAAAAAGAATCTCCTCTTCCTTCTTTATCATCCCCTCAATCATTTCAACAGTGATATCAAGCGATTCTTTGAGGGCTGACTTCAGGCTATCTGCATTGGTAATGGCAGAATTGAGCACTTCATGTGATTTTTTAAGTAACTCTCTTGTTTCATCATGTTTGCCCCACATAACTTTTGGAGGTCCTGTAATAAGATGTTTTTCCAAGAATGGAAACAAAAGATACTCCTTGCGCTTGTAATGCTTATCGATATCAGAGAAATTATTAAAGATTGTGCGTAGCTGAAGGATATAACCCGGTACTTCCGAATCAGTTATATTTTCAATCATTTTGCTTGTTTCTCTGTATGCCTCAATTTCTTTACGGATAGCAACATTCTCTTTCATGAAAGTATCTACAGGATGTCCCGGAAGCATGTCTTTAGCACCTTTCAAATCTATACTCCCATCTAGTACAGCAGTGTGCAAATCACAAAACTCAAGAATCTCCTCCTCGGACAGTGAGTTACTGTTAATCAGATCCTGTTCCACTTCAACTACTTCGTTATAGGGAATACTTCTCAGCACATTAATAAGATGCTGACGCAAAAGTGCGGGATTACCCCCATCATGCAGCTCAAGAAGCAGACTGCGCAACTTCTCTTTTCGCTGTGTTGAGTTGTTTATAAATTCGCTCATATTATACTGTGTTTATTGTTTGACTAAATTCACATCAAGCTTCCATGAATATTTTCAAGTCCTCTTCAACAGTTGTAATACTTGAAAGTCCAAACATATTTACCAGCACATTAGCCACATTTGGTGAAAGAAATGCAGGAAGGGTAGGTCCAAGATGAATATTCTTTACCCCTAATGATAGCAATGCAAGTAAAACAATAACAGCTTTCTGCTCATACCATGCTATATTATAAACAATTGGCAGATCATTAAGATCGTCAAGACCAAAAGCTTCTTTCAAAGCGAGCGCTATTTTAACAAGTGAATAACTGTCATTACACTGACCTGCATCCAGTACACGGGGAATGCCATTTATATCTCCAAGAGGTATTTTGTTGTATCTGTATTTTGCACATCCGGCAGTCAGAATCACAGTATCCTTCGGCAGTTTTTCTGCGAACTCTGTATAGTAATTTCTACCTCTTACCCTGCCATCACAGCCTGCCATTACAAAAAACTTGCGGATAGCACCTGTTTTAACTGCATCCACTATCTGATCTGATAATGCAATCACCTGATTGTGAGCAAAACCTCCCACAATTTCTCCAGTTTCAATTTCCTGAGGTGCTTTACACTTTTTAGCGTGTTTAATCAACTCAGAGAAATCTTTTGGTAGTCCGTCTTTCCGATCCTCAATATGTTTAAAACCTTCAAAACCTGAAGCGCCTGTAGTATATACTCTGTCACCATAAGTAGAGTTTTTCCTTGGAGGAACGATGCAGTTTGTTGTGAACAGGAAAACCCCGTTGAAAGTTTCAAAATCATTAATCTGGTTCCACCATGCACCACCATAGTTGCCCACGAAATGGCTGTATTTTTTAAAAGCAGGATAATAATGAGCCGGAAGCATTTCGCTATGAGTATATACGTCAACACCGGTTCCCTCAGTCTGTTTCAACAATTCTTCCATATCCTTCATATCATGACCGCTAATAAGAATTCCCGGATTATTACGAACCCCAAGATTAACCTTTGTGATTTCAGGATTCCCATAACTTGATGTATTGGCATTATCCAGCAATGCCATCACCTGAACACCATACTTACCTGTTTCAAGAACAAGGGCAGTCAGCTCATCTGCAGTCATATTGTCATTCGTAAGATCTACTAAAACCTGCTGCATAAACCCATATATCTCATTATCTGTATGTCCTAGATTATATGCATGTTCAGCATAAGCAGCCATCCCTTTTAATCCATAAGCAGTCAATTCGCGAAGAGAGCGAATATCAACGTTCTCACTTGCCAAAACACCCACTTCAAGTGCTTTCTCCGCCATCTCTTCTTCTGTCTCGCCTACCCAATATGCACCATCAAATTTAATATCATCTGTTTTACCGCCTGTAGCAATTAGTCGCTCTTTTGCAGCATTCCTCATTTCATAAGCCATCAGTATTCTTGTAATAAAACGGCTCTTGTCGAAGTTGGCATTAGTGATCGTCATGAACAGACTATCCACTATAAACCTGTCAATCTCAGGTATAATTATTCCCAATTTTCTGAGTCTTACTGTGTAATGCGATATACCTTTACAGAGAAACATTAAAAGGTCTTGCAAGTTAGCCACATTGGCTGTTTTGCCGCAAACCCCAACTATCGTGCAACCTTCGTTTTTACTAGTCTCCTGACATTGATAACAAAACATTTTTTCCATCTTCTACAATATTTTATTTTATATTTTGCAACAAATTTACCCAGTTAAGATATTATATTATGTAACCAATGTTACATACGCTGTTTTTAACCTGATTTAATAAATAAATTAGAGTCATTTTTATGTATCTTTGTTACTTAACGATAAAAATAAATATGGATTTAAGTATTTGTCCACTATTTGTCGGGCTAACAAAAAGTGAAATTGACGAGATCTTATCCCGTTCAGTATCAGAAGTTTTGGAAGTTGAGAAAGGACAACATGTTGTTCGGCAGGGCGATACAATTCATTCTCTATATATACTAACAGATGGTTTGGTGCGTACAGAAATGGTTACCAAGGATGGTAATGTTGTAGAAATTGAGTTCATAGAACCGATTCGACCATTAGCACCTGCTTTTCTTGTTGCAACAGAAAGCCGTTACCCGGTTGATGTTATTACTATGCAGAAGACTTTATTCTACATAATCCCAAAAACTCTATGGCTAAAAGAGATGATGATGAATGAGCAGCTTCTCACTAACTTTATGAAGTTAAACTCAAACATGACAGTCTTTCTTTCTAAGAAGGTTCAGATGATGTCTATTAAAACATTGAAAGGAAAACTATCCTTATATATACTTGAAAATACAACTCCTCAAAACAATACATTCACATTAAAAAGAACACAAAGTCAGTTAGCTGAATATTTTGGTGTTCAGCGCCCTTCCCTTGCACGCACTTTAGGAGATATGATGCGTGAGGAATTAATAACTTTATATAAGAGAGAGCTCAAAGTGTTGGACAGAGGTAAATTAGAAAGTATGATTTGACTTTCTTACATTTATGCCTTTTTCTTTTTTATAAGCAGTAAAAGATAATATAAATCAATATATTTGCATTTAATTTAATAGAACTTATATTATAAAAATAAAAATCTAAAGTCATGAGTAATCAATTATCGAGACGAAAATTTATCAAAACAGCTGCACTCGGAGCAGTAGGTGTAGCAACTTTTCCACAATTTCTTTCTTCATGTAAGCAAAGTAAAAAAACTTCAACTGACGGATTGGTACGATTGGGATTTATCGGACTGGGACAGCAGGCTATGTATCTGTTGAATGGTTACATCAGTATGCCTGATGTCAAAGTAGTTGCAGGTAGTGATGTATACGGTATTAAGAGAGAACGTTTCAAAAGACGTGTAAGCGACTATTACGAAAACGATGTTAATGCTGAAACTGTTGAAGTATACGAAAACTATCTCGACTTAATTGCCCGCGATGATATAGATGCAGTAGTTATCGCAACTCCCGACCACTGGCATGCATTTATGGCTATTCAGGCATGTAATGCAAAGAAGGATATTTATCTTGAAAAGCCATTGACATTCACTATCAAGGAAGGGCAGGCATTGGTTAAAGCTGTCAGGGCTAATGGCGTCATTTTAGCCGTTGGCAGTCAACAACGCTCAGATGCTAATTTCCAGCATGCTGTAAGAATGGTTCAGGAAGGAAAAATAGGAAAAATAGAGCGAGTGAATGCTTGTGTTGGAGCTCCTCCAGTTCCGTATGATCTACCTGAAGAACCGGTGCCTACTGATTTGAACTGGCCACTTTGGTTAGGTCCTTCAGAATATGTACACTATAATTCACAACTTAATCCTCTGATCTCACTTGATCCGGAACAGAACGAACAAATCTGGGGAGCATGGCGCTGGTATAAAGAACTGGGAGGTGGATTTACTACCGACTGGGGCGCACACATGTTTGATATTGCTCAGTGGGGTATAGGAATGGATGGTAACGGACCTGTTGAAATTATTCCTGCCGGATATGAAGATACCAAATATCTCACCTTCAAATATGCCAATGGTACGGTGATGACAGAAGAACCTTTTAATGAAAAGATGACCAAAGGTGTTAAGTTCTGGGGAGATAAAGGATGGATTGAAGTATCCAGAGAACATTTTCTTGCCTCTGACGATAGCCTGTTGCCAGCTCAAATAGAAGCAACCGAAGGTGCTTATGAAACCAAGATACCTCATCTTACTAATTTTATAGAGTCTGTTAAAAACAGAACTGAGCCTCAGGTACCGGTAGAAATAGGACACAAGTCATGTGTCGTTTGCACCCTTGGTAATATAGCCTATGATCTTGGACGTCCAATAAAATGGGATCCTGCCGCAGAGAAATTTGTTGATGATGCCGAAGCTGATGCAAACCGATTATACAATAAATCTTATTCAGAAGGATACGTATTATAAATCAATTATTATACAGGTTCTTATTACAAAGGGGCTGTCTCAAAAGATTGACAGCCTCTTTTTTTGCATTCAATTTTCTGTA